>JACCDW011235602.1_pt1 | contig 19387 bp, 20 predicted proteins | sample 7449781 | NCBI WGS metagenome assembly JACCDW01 (sample SAMN15323449, study PRJNA562643) | freshwater metagenome | isolation source: river surface water | place: USA:Blue River Watershed | collected 2017-08-18
ATTGTGGCTGGTCACGCGTTTGATCTTTAAATCTCAAGGGGGCAATGATGGACGGAATTACCAATCCACCGATCGATGAACTGCTAGATAAGAGCGGCTCTAAGTACAGCCTCGTTCTCTACGCTGCAAAGCGCGCACGACAGATCAACGCGTATTACTCACAACTCGGCGAGGGTCTCCTTGAATACGTTGGACCTCTCGTTGAGACACATGTCCATGAGAAGCCATTATCGATTGCACTTCGTGAAATTAACGAAGGTTTACTTACAATCGAAAATCTCGATCCTGCTGCAAAGTAATTTCTAGGTAGTAGTCGTGTCCGCGCGCGAGGTTATTCTTGGCGTGGGCGGAGGTATTGCGGCATATAAATCTTGCGATCTTCTGCGACGCCTTCAAGATGAAGGTTTTGCAGTCACAGTTGTTCCTACTCCATCTAGCCTTAACTTCGTCGGCGCGGCCACTTGGGAAGCGCTCTCAGGTCGGCCTGTCACCACCACGGTGTGGGAGCGAGTAGATGAAGTTAGGCACGTACGTCTGGGTAAAGAGACCGACTTCAACATAATTGCCCCAGCAACGGCTGATCTCATAGCGCGTATTGCCCACGGTCGAGCAGATGACCTTCTGACAAACACTCTTCTTGCAACCACGGCACCAACGTTGATCGTGCCGGCGATGCATCCTGCCATGTGGGCCAATCCGGCAACCGTTTCCAATGTTGAGCTGCTGCGCGAGCGTGGTTATCACGTGATGGAGCCCGATCACGGACGACTTACTGGAAGTGATGTGGGCGTTGGAAGATTTCCTGAGACCGCTCGCATCGTAAAAGAGTTCAAGGCGATGACTGATCCTGTTTTAGATCTTGCAGGTAAGAAAGTGCTGGTTACTGCAGGTGGAACTCGCGAACCGCTGGATCCGATTCGCTTTATCGGTAATCGTTCTTCAGGCAGACAGGGTTTGGCTGTTGCGCGCGCTGCAGCAAAGCGAGGTGCAGAAGTCACGCTAGTTAGTGCAAATGGTCGGGCGAGCCAATTGCCTGGATTAACAGTTATCAATGTTGAGACAGCCGAAGAGATGTTTAGCAACGTTGATAAATACTTTGATGGAACAGATGTTCTCGTAATGAGTGCAGCCGTTGCTGATGCAAAACCTTCGCAGGTGAGCGCCGACAAGATTAAGAAGGGTGCACTCACATCGATTGAGTTAACTGCAAACCCAGATATCATTGCAACGGTTGCCTCTCGAAAGAAGAATCAGATTGTGATCGCCTTTGCAGCTGAGACATCTTTAGATGTTGCAGAAGGAGAGAGAAAGCTTCTTGCTAAGAGCGCCGACATACTCTTCCTTAACGATGTTGCAGGTAGTGAGATCTTCGGAAGCGCTCAGACCCAAGGTGTGATCTTGGTGAGATCGTCCCACGATGTGATCAGCCACCATGAGATTGAACGCATAAGCAAAGACACGCTCGCTGATCTTCTCCTTGATCAGGCTCTAGATAAGTTAGGTTAGGACAATGTCAAAACGCCTCTTTACCTCAGAATCAGTGACCGAAGGTCATCCAGATAAGATTGCAGATCAAATCTCTGATGCGATCCTCGACTCGCTCCTTTCACAGGATGCAAAGAGCCGCGTAGCTGTTGAAACGCTGATTACCACCGGTCAAGTTCATGTCGCAGGTGAGGTAACAACAGATGGCTATGCAGATGTGATGGGCATTGTTCGCGATACCGTCATTGGTATTGGTTATGACTCTTCAGTTAAAGGTTTTGATGGAAATAGCTGTGGCGTCTCAATCTCAATTGGTCAACAATCTCAAGATATTGCCCAGGGCGTAAATGACGCTGTTGAGCACCGCGTTGATTCAGCCGTTGATCCGCTTGATCTACAAGGAGCCGGTGATCAAGGTCTGATGTTTGGCTATGCATGCGATGATACAAAAGAGCTCATGCCACTTCCTATCTACCTCGCACATCAATTAGCACAACAGCTCACTGCTGTTCGCAAGAGCGGTGCGCTTTCCTACCTTCGTCCAGATGGAAAGACTCAAGTAACTATCGAATATGACGGCGCAAAAGCGATCGCCCTCGATACCGTTGTGATCTCAAGCCAGCACGCTGAAGATGTAGATGTCGCTAAGAAGTTGACTCCAGAGATTATCGAGTATGTAATCAAGCCTGTGCTCTCAAAGATTGATCTTCCTCAGAAGGATCTGCGCGTACTTATCAACCCAACTGGTCGATTTGTCATCGGTGGACCTATGGGAGATGCGGGTCTGACTGGTCGAAAGATTATCGTTGATACATATGGTGGCATGGCTCGCCATGGTGGAGGCGCATTTAGCGGCAAAGATCCTTCAAAGGTGGATCGATCAGCAGCATATGCGATGCGATGGGTTGCAAAGAATGTGGTTGCAGCAGGGCTTGCAACGCGGTGTGAAGTTCAGGTTGCATATGCAATTGGAAAGGCTCATCCAGTTGGTGTCTTCGTTGAGACATTCGGTACAGAGACTGTCCCCGTTGCAAAGATCCAGAGGGCTGTGACATCAGTCTTTGATCTTCGTCCAGCTGCGATCATTGCAGACCTCAATCTATTGCGCCCGATCTACTCTCAGACCGCTGCGTATGGACACTTTGGTCGCGAACTTCCTGATTTCACATGGGAAGCAACTAACCGAGTGGATGCTCTTCGAGCTGCGATCTAGATCAGTTTGTAGGGCTTGACTATGGCCTCAGCGAAATTGCGTTTGAAGGTTCAAGAGAGTTCAAGGTCGCGCCATGACGCTGCAGCCATCGATCCGGTTGCTCGCATCTGGGTTGATACAGGAGTGCCTCATCTAGAGCCGATTTACGATTACCTTGTTCCGAGCGATCTTGATTCAAAGATCGTTCTTGGAGTAAGGGTTTCGGTCAATTTTTCAGGGCGTGTAGTCGATGGTTTCGTTATCGAGAGGACCGCCTCTAGTCAGAGCGGAGAACTTAAATTCATCGAGAAGGTACTCTCGCCGGTTGCATTACTTAACGCGGAAGTCATTACCTTAATCAACGCCACAGCCGTACGTTGGGGCGGCTCGGTAGTCGATGTTGCTACCGCGGCCGTACCACCACGAGTGGCAACTGTGGAGAAAACCTTCAATTTTTCGGTGACCGATAATTCCTCGCAGAAGAGCAAGTACGGAGGATCTTCCCATTCGTACTACCTCTTCACGCCATCTGAAGACCCATTTGAGACGATGGCGACATGGATTGGAAAACGTAGATCATTAGGTGGAGTTCTTATCGTTCTACCTGAAGCCAGAGAAGTGGCACTGCTGCAAGAGGTGCTGACTAAACGCAGTATTGAACATACGATTTTGGATGCATCTCTTCCGCGTAGTGCCAGATATTCCAACTATCTTCAGGTTGCAACAGGCATTTCGCAGGTCGTTATCGGAACTCGTGGGGCAATCTTTGCGCCAATTCAAAACTTGCAGACGATGGTGATCTATAGAGAAGGGTCTCAATCTCACTACGAGGTGAGATCTCCAGGCTGGAACACTCGTGACGTCGCGATCATTCGTTCTCAGATCTCGGGGATAGATCTCACCTATGCGGGGTTCGCTCCATCATCTGAGGTTTCATTACAGATCGAACGCGGCTACGTAACACTCTCTGGAAAACGCGCAAAGATGGATGCCAGCGCTTTTCCACAAAGTTACGGCGAGCTCTTGCCCGATCGCATCTTCGCTCCGATTCGCAAGGCGCTGGCAAAGGGGAGCGTCCTCTTCCTTGTTCCACGCAAAGGTTATGCCCATGCCGTAGCCTGCAAGTCATGTCGAAATATTGCACTCTGCCAGTGCGGCGGAAAGATCTCTCAACCATCGGCAGATTCCGGATTCATCTGTTCACTCTGCAGCGCAAAGAGTTCAACATGGAGTTGTGCCTGGTGTAAATCTACGCAATCGGTTCTCCTTGGACGCGGCAACATCAGATTTGCGCAAGAGATAGGCAGAGCCTTTCCCGGTTTTGCAATCTACACGTCAGATGCCGAACATCCTGTCAAGGAAATAGCTGAGAAGCACTCTCTTGTTCTTGCAACAGCAGGCATGGCACCGGCCATTGCCGGGGGATATCAGGCAGTTGTCATCATTGATGGAGATGGTCTTTTCGCTCAACTTGATCTTCGTGCTCAAGAACGTGCTCGCGAGTCGATTATGCAAGCCTCATCTTTGTGCAATCCGCAGGGAAAGATCTGCGTTGTTATCGATAGCTCTCATCCCATCGTCGCTGCCCTGTCGCGCTGGAATCTATCTCCCTTGCTTTCACGAGAATTAAGAGAGCGTGAACAAGCGCTTCTACCGCCGTATGTGCGGGCGATAACCCTTGATTTTGAAGATAGCGAAGTCTCCACCTTTATCACCGGCATCAATGGCGCAGTTCGAGATGGCCGACTTCCATCTACTGCCAGAATCTTGGGACCGAATAAATTCAGTCCGTCACAATCTCGGGTGATACTCACCGTAGATCAAGAAGGTGGACAAGAACTTGCAGATTTCGTCGTCACATATCGGAAGAAGCGCGCAACATCAAAGAAGTCTTTGCCGCATATGCGCATTGATCCGTACTCGCTCACCCCTTCGCAATCTTAGTTGTGAGTTAAGATAGCCTCATGGCAATTCAAGAGATTCGACTATTTGGTGATCCCGTTCTGGTGACTCCAGCATCGCCGGTACTCGATTTTGATAAAGAGCTGCGAAACCTAGTAAGCGATCTCATCGATACGATGTTGGATGCTCCTGGAGCAGGCCTTGCCGCTCCTCAGATCGGTGTTCCGCTGAGAGTCTTCACCTGGCACGTAGATGATGTTCTTGGCCATCTGGTTAATCCAACGCTGACGCTGAGTAGTGAACTTCAAGATGGTGAAGAGGGATGTCTCTCGTTTCCCGAACTTCGTTACGAGACTCCACGCGCACTTCGGGCAGTTGCTCAAGGGTTTAACATGCATGGAGAGCCTATCACTGTCGAGGGAAGTGAATTTCTAGCTCGGGCTCTGCAACATGAGACCGATCACTTAGATGGGATTCTCTTTATCGACCGCATGCCTTCTGACCTGCGCAAGTCGGCGATGAAGGAGATAAGAAATTCAGAGTGGTTTGGAAGTGCAATCGATTCTGGAATCACTCCGCAAATCAAGGTCTCACCACATAACACCTTTGGAAAAGGTTACTAGTGCGCATTGCAGTTGCTGGGACATCTGCGGTGGCAATACCTACCTTAGAGGCGCTTTCGGGAAGTTCTCATCAACTTGTCAAAGTTTTTACTACTGGCGATAGAGCATCAGGTCGCGGCAGGAATCTAATGCAGAGCGATGTTGCATCATGGGCGACAAAAAAGGGTTTTGAACCAATCAAGGTAGATACCGCATGGCAGCTGCAGCCTCACCTCACAGATGTTGATTGCGTTGTCGTTATTGCGTTCGGAATTCTCCTTCCTCAAGAAATTCTTGATATGCCTGTGCACGGATTTATTAACCTCCATTTCTCTCTTCTCCCGCAGTGGAGAGGAGCAGCCCCTGTGCAGCGTGCGATAGAACATGGGGATTCTCATCTGGGAGTAACTGTCTTTGAACTAGATGCAGGAATGGATACAGGTCCCATCTATGCAAGCCTGAAGTTTCCTCGGGATATCGATATGAGATCGAGTCAGGCTTTAGAGTTTCTCGCCGTTGAAGGTGCTCCCTTAGTTCTCAAAGTTCTTAGCGATATTGAAGGTGGCGTCATGCCTACACCACAGAGTGAGCTTGGCGCATCCAGAGCCTTGAAGTTAGGTAAGGATGAAGCGATTATCGATTGGAATAGTTCTAGTCAGGCGATCCATCAGAAGGTGTGTGCGTTTTATCCCAACCCTGTTGCGCGCACTACATTTCGTGGTTCTCAACTCAAAATTACGTCGACTTTATTACTTCAAGAAAGTCCTGTCGAAAAAACCACAACTCCGGGATCACTCGTGGTGGAGAAGAACCATCTTTATGTAGGTACTGCAGATGGATTACTTGAGCTCATCACCGTTATCCCTGAAGGAAAGAGTGAGATGAAGGCAGCTGACTGGGCTCGCGGAGCACGCGCAGTCAGCGGTGATATCTGTGGTTGAGGCGCGTCGCAATACCTTTAAGAAGCCCAAGGCTGACCCAGTACGTCTACTTGTCTTTGATATCTTGACTGAAGTTAACCATCGCGCTGGCTACTCAAATTTATTGCTGCCCAAGGCACTAGAAAAATCGGCTTTTGATCAACGTGATAAAGCCTTTGCAACAGAACTTCTCTATGGAACTCTGCGAATGCAGGGCAGGCACGACTACGTTTTGGCTCAGGTAAGCGATCGACCATGGAGTGAGGTCGATACAGGAATCATCGATGTTGCGCGAATTGGGTTGCAACAGATATTTGAAATGCGCGTACCCATGCATGCCGCAGTTTCAGAGACAGTTGAACTAGCTCGAAAGGTGCTAGGGGAGTCAAAGGCATCCTTTGTAAACGCCCTTCTACGTAAGGTAAGTGTTCGTCCATTGGGTGAGTGGATGACTCCAGCGAACCAGATTCGCGATGATGTCAGTCGTCTCTCGATTATCTATTCGCATCCCGAGTGGATTGTGAGCGCATACTTTGACCTTCTCAAGGATTACGCAGAAGTCGAGAAGTTGCTAGCTGCCAACAATGTACCGACTAAACCCACATTTGTGACATGGCCTGGTCGATCAAGCCTTGCAGAGTTTGAAGAGTTCGGGTCAGTGCCAACGCCATTTTCACCTTACGGATTTACCGCAGATGTCACGCCAGGATCACTCGAAGCAGTTCGTCGTAGTAGAGCCGGTGTTCAAGATGAAGGTTCACAGTTGGTTGCCCATATCTTCGCCCAGGCTGCGAGCAAGTCCCGATCATGGCTGGATATCTGTGCAGGCCCTGGTGGCAAGGCGGCACTTCTTTCATCTCTAGCTCAGGTTGGCGACCATTCATTTACCGCTAATGAAATTTCACAGGTGCGCGCAGAGCTTGTTTCGCGCGTTGTTGGGGGAGCGCCAGTCTGGGTGGGTGATGCACGTGCCATCTCAGATCGCAATCAAAGCTTTGATGCAATCTTGGCAGATGTTCCTTGTACGGGTATTGGTGCGCTTCGTCGACGGCCAGAGGTACGTTGGCGCAGGAGCGTTAAAGATTTGCGAGAACTTGTAAAGCTTCAAGAAGAGATTTCAGATGCTGCGATCGCAATACTCAATGTCGGCGGTGTATTTGGCTATGCAACATGTTCGCCTCATATGGCTGAGACTTCAATTGCAGTCAGCGATATTCTCAAGAGGCATCCTGAACTTGAGCAGATCGATGTGAGTGAGTATTTGCCTACTGGTCTAGAGGGAGCAGTTCGAGATAAGTCGCTCTCGCTCTGGACCCAGCGACACAACACCGATGCCATGTTCTTAGCTCTCTTTCGGAAAAGCGCTTAGGTAAGGTGAGGGTATGGGGATTCGAATAACGCCGAGTATTCTCAATGCAGACTTTGCACATTTAGATCGTGAAATTTCCAAGATAGCTCCTGTCTCCGATCTTCTCCACCTCGATGTGATGGATAACGTCTTTGTTCCAAATTTCACCTTTGATTTCGATTCGGCTTCCAAGATCATCTCGGCCTCACCTATCCCGGTTGATTCTCATCTGATGATTGCAGATGTTGATCAATTAGCGCCGGCATATGCTCACGCAGGTAGTGCAAGCGTGACTATCCACGCTGAGGCGAGCAACGATGTTGCAAAGACGCTTCGTGCAATCAGGTTAGAAGGGGCTCGAGCAGGTCTTGCTCTCAAACCAGGTACATCACTTGATCTCTATAGTGAATTGATCGACGATGTCGATATGTTCTTGATTATGACCGTTGAGCCAGGTTTTGGTGGTCAAAAGTTTATGGATTCGATGATGGATAAGGTTCGGAGTGCAAGGAAATTGATCGGTGATCGTTCAATCTGGCTGCAAGTCGATGGTGGCATTTCATTAGAGACTATAGAGATCGCCAGAGATGCTGGAGCAGATACCTTTGTGGCAGGAAGTGCCGTCTTTAACTCACCTGACCCTGCAGATATGGTCACTCGTTTAAGAGAGTTGGCTCAGAAGTAAATTCGGCGCCCAGCTCCAAGGGTTATCAAGTAAACTAATGTTTATGAAGAGCTTTGATGAACTCTGGAGTGAATTGGCTGAAAAGGCCATCACTCGCCCTGCGGATTCATCTACCGTCGCTGCCTTAGATGCCGGAGTTCATACGATCGGCAAGAAGATCATTGAAGAAGCTGGTGAGGTCTGGTTGGCTGCTGAGCATGAGAGCAATGAGGCGCTAGCCGAGGAGATTAGTCAATTGATCTATCATCTTCAGACTCTTATGTTGGCGCGAGGTTTGACTCCAGCTGATATTTACAAATTCCTCTAAAGATACTTAAGGAGCACGATGTTACGAGTTGCGATCCCGAATAAGGGTTCACTTGCAGAAGAGTCGATCGCGATTCTTAGAGAGGCAGGATATAAACAACGCAGTGATTCACGTGATCTTGTACTAGTAGATCTTGGAAATAACGTTGAATTTTATTACCTGCGTCCGAGAGATATTGCGATCTATGTAGGATCAGGGGAGTTGGAAGCGGGAATTACTGGTCGCGATCTTCTCATTGATTCACAAGCTGCTGCCGTTGAGATTATGTCTTTAGATTTTGGCGCATCAACCTTTCGATTTGCTGGCCCTGCGGGCTCTGCTCTCTCGCTCAAGGATATTAACGGCAAGCGCGTAGCGACGGCATATCCGGGGCTCGTCTCATCCCACCTTTCCGCATCAGGAATATCAGCAGATGTAGTCCGCCTTGATGGCGCAGTCGAAAGTAGCGTCCGCCTGGGAGTTGCAGATCTCATTGCCGATGTTGTGAGTACTGGAAATACACTTCGCCAGGCCGGGCTCGAGATTTTCGGTGAACCAATTCTTACTAGTGAAGCGATCGTTATCGCGCGCAAGAAGGATCAACTTCCAGAAGGCTTAGAAGTTCTTATCCGACGCCTCCAAGGCGTTGTAACTGCCCGCCAGTATGTTCTCCTTGACTACGATGTGAAGAAGAGCGATATCGATGCGGCGTGTGCGATCACTCCGGGTCTTGAATCACCAACTATTTCGCCGTTGCAAAATCCTGAATGGGTAGCGGTTCGAGCAATGGTGAAAAGAACTGCAACCAATGAAATTATGGATCAGTTGTGGGCACTTGGTGCACGTGGAATCCTCGTGACCGATATTCACGCCTGTCGTCTGTAGAGAGTTAGCTCTTGCCTTTACCGGACTCTTCGACATCTTCGCGAGATATTCCCAAGAGATAGAGAACGCTATCTAGATAAGGGGCGCTGAGCGCGCTATCTGCAGCAGCCCGCACGGCAGGCTTTGCATTAAATGCGATACCGAGTCCAGCCAGTGCGATCATATCCAGATCGTTAGCGCCATCTCCGATAGCAACGGTCTGTTCGATCTCCACCTTTTCAATCGCCGCGAAGTCTCTTAAGGCTTGCGCCTTTGCTGCGCGATCAACTATGGGCCCAACTAATCCGCCGGTGAGAACGCCTTCTTGAATTTCTAGTGTATTTGCTCTGTAGTGAGAGATATCAAGGGATTTTAGGAGAGGCTCGATGACATCGATAAATCCACCAGAGACAACCGCGACGGTATGCCCCAGTTTTTGAAGAGTGGATACCAGCGTCTTTGCACCCGGAGTCAGAGAGATCTCAGCGCGTACTTCTTCCAATACTGATGCGGGAAGGCCCTTGAGGAGCGCAACGCGTTCGCGCAGACTCTCTTCAAAATCAATCTCACCAGACATTGCGCGATCGGTTATACCTTTAACTTGCTCGACTACGCCAGCTTTTTCACCAAGTAGTTCGATGACTTCTTGCGAAATCAGAGTGGAATCAACATCCATAAGAACTAACTTCTTTGCCCACCTCATAAGACCACCCGGTGAAACTGCGATATCAACTGAGTATTGAGCGGCTAAAGGTGACAGTGCATTCTTTAACTCTTGTGTTTGGGCGCCGCTGACTACACATTCAATGGCGGTTACGGGATAGCTTGCAGTGCGATGGATTCTCTCAATGTTGCCACCTGTATCGGCAATCGCCGAGGCGATCGCAGCAAGTGAGACTGGCTTGAGATCTTGGGATAGAACAACTACGTGAGTTAGCCCCGTCTTTGCAGCGATACTTTCGCCTTCTTGTTCTGAGAAGACCATTGCTACATCAAGTTCAAGTGATTCCGCCTTTGCATTGAGGTCACCCTCAATGGCATCTGCGTGGGCTGGATCAAGTGCGATCAAGATTGTGAGAATCAGGCGCGAGCGAATGACGACCTGCTCTATATCTATGATCGAAAGAGAGAAAGGCGCAAGGGTCTCGAAGAGAGCCTCAGTAATTCCAGGGCGATCCTCACCGGAGACGAGAATGAGTCCTGTGTACTGAGCCTTCATCTTTTCCATGAGGTGAGATTATCGTGAATCACAGCGCAAACCTGCCGAATTTCGCCGTAAAGGATGGGGGAAAGGACTATCTTTTAGCCCGTGAGTAATGAGGAAGTTCTTCGCGTTGCAGATGTGAGCGTTCGTCGCGGAACTCGCACGATCCTTGGCCCACTCACCTTTGCAATCTCACCTGGTGAACGTTGGGTAATTCTTGGTCCCAATGGGGCAGGTAAATCAACTCTCCTTAACCTTCTAGCAACGAGAGCTTTTCCAACATCGGGAAAAATCTTTGTACTTGGAAAAGAGATGGGCAAGGTAGATCTCTTTGAATTACGCACCCGCATTGGATTGGCTGGAGTCGGAATCTCAGAAGATATTCCATATGAAGAGAAAGTTCGTGATGTTGTTGTCACGGCTGCATATGCCGTCCTGGGTCGTTGGAATGAAGATTATGACTTGTGGGACGAATCTCGCGCTGTTGCCTTACTGACAACATTTGGTGTGAGGGATCTTGCAGATCGCGCATATGGAACGCTCAGTGAGGGCGAGAAGAAGCGAGTACAGATCTCTCGGGCGCTGATGGCCGATCCCGAGCTATTGCTTCTGGATGAACCCACCGCAGGCCTTGATGTCGGTGGTAGAGAAGACCTCCTACGTAGATTCTCGGAGTTTTCTAGCGATCCTTTAGCTCCGGCGACAGTAATTGTCACCCATCACATCGAAGAGATTCCTGTGGGGACAACTCACGCCCTCTTGCTCAAAGATGGAGCGATCGCGGTGAGCGGTCCCGTTCAACAGGTAGTGACAGATGAGCATGTTTCGGCGGTATTTGGCGTCGCGGTCTCGATCTCATTTGATGGCTCACGCTATTTTGCACGTGCTGCGCTGTGAGCGACTCTCTCTTTTCGCCGATTCACCCTTCTTGGTCTCCAGTGATCGATCCGCTACGTGCTTCTATTCTTGAGAGTTTTCAGGCGATATCACGCGGAGAGTTCATTCCAGCGATAGATCGAATCTTTGCTCCTCTTTCGATACCTTTTGATGAGGTGAAGGTGGTAATTGTCGGCCAAGATCCCTATCCAAATCCTGAGAACGCAGATGGCTTTGCATTCTCAGTCCGCCCGGAAGTCTCACCACTTCCACCATCGTTGGTTAATATCTTTAAAGAGCTCGAAAGTGATTGTGGCACCGCGATGCCAAGCAATGGAAACCTTGAGCGCTGGTCTGACCAAGGAGTTCTCCTCATCAACCGAACGTTGACGACCACGCCCGGGCAATCCCATGCTCATCAACGAGCAGGTTGGCTGCAGATCACCGAAGAGATTATTTCGGCCGTTGCCAGAAACGGTGCGATCGGAATCTTGTGGGGTGGAAATGCCCATCAACTCAGTGAATATTTCGAGAGCGATAAGGTAATTAAGAGTGCACATCCAAGTCCACTCAGTGCTTACCGTGGATTCTTTGGCTCTAAGCCATTCTCGCGCGCCAATGAGATGCTGGTTGAGCAAGGCCTTCAAAAAATAACCTGGTAGAAAGAGAACTGGGCGCCCACCAGAGGTGAGCGCCCAGCATTACTGCTTGTGAAACTACTTAGCCAACCCAGATATTGATAGGTGACTGTAGGAAGTAGATCATGAAGAGACCTGAGACGATCCAAAGAAGTGGGTGTACTTCCTTGCCGCGACTCTGGATTGCACGGATTACCACGTGGGTGACAAATCCGACTCCGATACCTACAGAGATGTTGTAGGTAAATGGCATCAAGATGATTGTAAGGAATGCAGGGATAGCAATTCCAAGATCTTCCCAATCGATATTCTTAATCTGTGTCATCATCAAGAAACCTACGATGACAAGTGCAGGAGTTGCAGCCTCGTAAGGAATGACTGCAACAAGTGGTGCCAAGAATGTTGTGAGCAAGAAGAGAACTCCTGTGACAACAGAGGCAAGACCTGTACGCGCTCCTTCACCAACACCGGCTGCTGATTCAATGTAGCTAGTGTTAGATGAGATGCTTCCTGCGCCGCCTGCAACTGCGCCAAGTGAGTCGACGAAGAGGATGCGGTTGTTATTTGGAACATTGCCTTCATCATCGATCAACCCTGATTCGTGACCGATAGCTGTAACGGTTCCGACAGTGTCGAAGAAGTCTGAGAGAAGCAAGGTGAAGATGAAGAGGATTGCTGTGATCAATGGAACGCGATCAAAGCTTCCGAGGAGATTGAAATCTCCGAAGAGTGAGAAGTCAGGTGTTGCGACAACTTCTGCAGGCATCGCAGGAACGTTGAGGTTCCAGCCCTTAGGGTTTACTGCACCTGTTGCACCGTTGAACAATGGACCGATCTTGAATGCAGATTCGATCGCGATCGCTGCAGCTGTTGCTACGACGATACCGATAAGAATCGCACCCTTGACCTTCTTCACCATCAACGCGATGGTAAGTAGAAGACCGAAACCAAAGACGATGACCGGCCATCCAACGAGGTTTCCGTTATCGCCAAGTGTTACTGGTACTGGACCATTAGCTGTACGGCGAACGAAGCCTGCATCGACTAGACCAATGAGGGCGATGAAGAGACCGATACCAACAGAGATAGCGATCTTGAGTTGACCAGGCACGGCTCGGAATACAGCGCCACGGAAACCTGTGAGAACGAGAATCGTGATAATGATTCCTTCGATCACCACAAGACCCATTGCATCAGCCCATGTCATCTGTGATGCGATACCGACGGCAACGAATGTATTAAGTCCGAGACCGGTTGCGAGTGCGAGAGGGTAGTTACCAAGAACTCCCATAAGGATTGTCAGAACACCTGCCATAAGTGCAGTCATCGCTGCAACTAAAGCTAGGTTTGGAGCGTCTCCGCCACCGATATATTTTCCATCTGCATCTTTAGCCAGGCCGATGATGAGTGGATTGAGAGCCACGATGTAGGCCATTGTGAAGAACGTGACGATACCGCCACGAACTTCCTGGGCTACAGTCGATCCGCGCTCAGTTATTTTGAAGTAACTATCGAGCATTGTTGTACCTTCCTCATTTTGTTTTCGGGGGTGGTTGCGACCCCGTGTGAAATGACGGCTCACAGACCGATCCAAGGTGGGGAGGGCTTTGATGGGGTCAAAATATCTGACCAGCGAGGTTACTTTGCAGTTAGACGCGCAAGGATGCCGAATGAAATGGCGACAGATTGGCCGATAAAGAGGGCAAAGAGAAGGGTTCCAAGGCCCAAAGTGCCGCCAAGGAGGGCTCCGGCGATAGAGACGACCACTTCAAGGCCCAATCTGACCCGACCTACACGTACGCCGGTGCGCTGGTGTAACCCGGTCATGGCTCCATCCCGAGGGCCAGGTCCTAGGCCGCATGTGATGTAAAGGGAAGATCCAATACCAACGAGTGCGATTCCAATAAAGGTAAATGCAACTCCAGGAAGAAGATCGTCCTGTTTTGGAAAGATATTTGTACCGATCTCGATGAAGAGAGAGATGATCACGATATTGGAGAGCGTTCCAAATCCAGGACGTTCTCGCAGTGGAATCCAGAGCGAGAGAACAAGTGCTCCGATGATCAGAGTAGATGTACCAATCGACAGCCCGCTCTTAAGAGAGATACCTTGAGCAAGTACAGACCACGGCGCATTTCCAAGTCCTGATTGAATAATCAATCCATCGCCAAGACCAAAGATTGCAAGTCCGAAGAAGAGAATTGCAACGCGCATTGGGGCTAGATCCCAACGACTCTGTGCAGTCCAAGGAACAACTGGAACAGTTCGATGAGGTTTAAGTTGAGCTAGTACCTCTCGCCACGACATTTGCGCATCCTATCGATATATCTAGGAATTAAGTATCCTTCTCGGATGTTTACTGGCTCTGGAACGCTGATCAATGTCTTAACCATCATTGGGGGAGCCTCACTCGGAGTTCTTATCGGCGGGCGTCTACCCGATCGAATGCGAGTACTCATCACAGATATCTTGGGTCTGATAACAATTCTTGGTGCTGCAACCGCCCTCGTACCTATCGCAAGTAAGAGGTATGTTGAGGCACTTCCTCAAGGATGGCCGCTTTTAGCGATCTTGGCTTCGCTACTTATTGGTGGGATGATCGGAAGCGCAGCTAACCTCGAGAATAAGCTGGAGGGCTTCGGAAAATATCTTCGCGTGAAGTTTAAGGCTGATGGTCAAGGAACTTTTGTTGAAGGCTTTCTCTCGTCATCACTTCTCTTTGTCATTGGACCTTTAGCAATTCTTGGTTCAATCAGCGATGGAATGGGAACAGGCACCGATCAACTCATTCTTAAATCATCGCTGGACTTCTTTGCCGCAATGGCATTTGCAGCAAGCCTAGGCTGGGGCGTTGCCGCATCTGCAATTCCGGTGGGTATCTATCAGGGAATCTGGACCGTCATAGGTTTTGGTCTTGGAAATGTACTGGCCGGGTACCAGGTAGATGCGATGACCATTGTGGGTGGCCTGATGTTGGTATCTATTGGCTTAGGGCTGCTTAAGATAAAGACGATAGCAGTGGGAAACCTTCTCCCAGCGCTAGTGATTGCTCCTGTACTTGTTGGAGCGCTCCACCAATTCGCTTAACAGATCGCGTTCAAGGATTTGAAGACTTTCAGATCGTGGATGCATCGATTACAAATCGATACTTCACATCGCTTGCAACAGTGCGCTCATATGCAGTATCCACATAATCAGCCGATATCACCTCAACATCGCTGACAATTGAATGCTTTGCACTGAAATCAATCATCTCTTGCGTCTGGGCAATGCCACCAATCATCGAACCAGCAAGTGACTTTCTTCCATCAAGAAGTGAGCCAACGTGCACCGGATAGGGTGCCCCAGGTAGGCCAATGACAACTAGGGTTCCATCGATCTTGAGAGTTGCTAGATAGGCGTTGATATCGATCTGCGCACTTACAGTGTTGAGGATGAGATCGAAAGTCCGTCCGTAGGCTTTAAGATCCTTTGGATCTGCTACTGCTATAAATTCATCTGCACCCATCGCTAGAGCATCTTCTCTCTTTGCAGGTGAATGAGACAGAACTGTCACATGGGCACCAAGTGCGTGGGCGAACTTGACTCCCATATGTCCTAATCCGCCAAGACCCATTACTGCAACTTTCTTGCCAGGACCGGCGTTCCAGTGCTTGAGCGGTGAATAGAGAGTGATGCCTGCACAGAGAAGTGGCGCAACGCCATCAAGTGGAAGGCTCTTTGGAATCTTTACTGCGTAATCTTCATTGACGACAAAGACATTGCTATAGCCACCCATTGCAACGGTTACGCCATCGCGTTCAAGAGTGTTGTAGGTCCCGGTCATTCCTTCATTGCAATACTGCTCAAGGCCGGCTTTGCATGGTTCGCACTTGCGGCAGGAATCGATGAATACGCCGACCCCAATGTGATCACCGACCGCAAACTTTGTGACACTGGATCCAACGGAACGAACAACACCGGCGATCTCGTGGCCGGGCACCATAGGAAAGAGTGCAGGGCCCCATTCCTCGCGCACTTGATGGATATCCGAGTGGCAGATACCAGCAAAGGCGATATCGATAAGAACATCGTGAGCCCCGACTTCACGTCGTGCAAAATCATGTCTAACAAAGGCAGCGCCCTTGCTCATTGCCGCAAGACCACGAACTGCTGTCATACCTTCTCCGATCGAGAGTTATTGAGATTAGCTTCGTTTAATTTCGTTAAATTTCGTTAAAGGGGAGTGGATCTGTTGAAATGTGTCCAGCACGAGAATGTCGAGCGGTGACTCCACGCATGTGGTGGCGGCGACAGAGAACCTCGTAGGCAACTTCGTTGCTGACTCCAACATCGGCAACGACGACCTGCTCACCTTCGGTCACCATCTTTCCATCCACAGTTCGTGCATTATGGGTTGCGCGCGAACCACACCAGCAGAGGGCTTCAACCTGCAAAGTGCTTACTCGATCGGCGAGTTCGACTAAGCGCGCAGAGCCGGGAAAGAGGCGAGTTCTAAAGTCAGCCAAGATGCCAAATGCGTAGACATCTATTCCTAGACCATCGACTATGCGAGCCAACTCCTCAATCTGTTCTGGCTGATAGAACTGTGCCTCATCGCAGATCACGTAATCGATTCGCTCTCCCATAGAGAGCTTATCGACGACAAATTTATGGATATCAAAACCCGGAAGTACTTCAATTGCAGGGCTGGTCAATCCAAGGCGAGATGAAATTTTTCCTGAACCTGCGCGATCTTGAGATGTAAAGATCAAGCCACCGCGTCCACGCTGTTGATGATTATGGGCAGTCTGTAGGGCTAACGTGGATTTACCGCTATCCATCGTGCCGCAGTAGTAGATCAATTCCGCCATAGGTCAGATCTTGCCATAAAGATTGTCTAGGGGCGTGATCTAAAGAGTCCGAGATCGGCTAAAGATCTCTCGAGATCACTCGCCAGATGCTCACTCATAGCAACGCTCAGGTGCGACTTGTCGCGATAGGCGATGATTCCATCGACAATTGCTGGGCATGTGTCGTCACAGAGCCATGGAGTTGGATCGATAGCAATCAAACCTGGAGCAACTTCAGGACTTACCTTTCTTGCTCCATCGCACTTGTCGCCGCGACCTGCAACTAAACAATCGGGAATATCTACCTGTGGCAATGGTGTATCGGTGAGATAGATTGGAAATTCTGTTGAGCCTTTCACTCTCTCAAAGGCGCGAGCCTCCCCAGCCATCCACCACTGTCGTGAACTCTCATCCGTATATGGAGCAGAAAATGGCTTCATTCCCGTCATGATTACAGCCAATGGTTGTGCGCTCTTTATTCGGGCGACGGAGGAGTCGCGGAATGCCTGGCAATCCTCAATTACATATTGAGATGAAAGCTCCTTGATCACTTCTGCAGATGGGCAGGCCGATTTGGTTAGCGAAACAATCTTGATACCACGCTTCTTGCCAATGATGTCTAGCGCTGGAAGCCATTGAGCAGCATGTGAGTCTCCATAGAGAAAGATGACCTGCTTGCCATCTAGATCACCATATTCGCATTTAGGCGAGACTGTCTGGCGAACATGGATGTGGCAGCCATCGCCGTTGTTCTGTGGCTTCATCCGAACTTCATCGAGTGAGAACTCGACACCGTTTGCTAGAGAAATCGTATTTGAATGTGTCGAGATGATCAGAGCGCCGACTAGTACGCAGGCGGTAGTTGCCAGAGATGCTCTTTGCAGAACTCCACGTGGATTCCACGAGATATTACGGAGAGGTTCTTCGACAAATCTATGTGTGATACCTGCAAGGAACGCAGTCAGAAGTAGCAGCAGGCAGGTTTCAAAGAGCTCGAGATCACGCCCTAGATATATTGCTGGGATTACTAGAAGAGGCCAGTGCCAGAGGTAGAGCGGATATGAAACCGCGCCCAGCCATTGAACTAGCCGTGTTTGCGAGAGCGAGGCGAAAAATGGCGGCCAATGATCTCTTGAAGCAATCAGTGCCATTGTCGCAAGAACAGGGAGAAGGGCTGCAGTTCCCGGAAAGGGAGTTGTCTCGTTGAATACGACAGATCCAGCTGCAATCGCAGAAAGTCCAAAGAGGGCAAGGAGAGCACGTCTCTTCCTTATCTCCGGAATGAAGAGTAGTAACGCACCGGCTGCCAATTCCCATGCACGAGTTGGAAGAATGTAGAAGGACCAAATTGGAGCAACTGATGTGAGGTAGAGCGAGAAGAGAAAAGATGCAGTAAAGGTCGCGACTACTCCAAAGAAAATCGCTCTACGCCCGCCCAGACGAAAGAGAAGGTAGATGAAAATCGGCCAGAAGAGGTAAAACTGTTCTTCAACTGCTAACGACCAAAAGTGAATGAAAGGCGACGGTGTAGCGTTGAGGTTTTGGTAATCGTTCTCCCATAATGCAAAGAGAAAGTTGGAGATATAGGTCGAGGCTGCGATGAGATCGCGCCCAAAGGTTTCGCGCATTGATGCAGGCAAGAACAGGTATCCAGCAATGGCCGTCACAACGATTACAAGCAACGATGCAGGCAGTAGCCGTTTGGTTCTTCTTGCGTAAAAGGATGCGAGAGAGATTCTCGAACTCTGATCTAACTCCTTTAAGAGCAGGCCCGTGATGAGAAACCCTGAGATCACATAGAAGATATCTACGCCGATATAACCGCCGTCAAGCCAGTGTGCGTGATAGATAAGAACAAGCCCTGCCGCGAGTGCGCGAAGGGCTTGGATCTGCGGATTGCGAACTTTCTGGCTCATCCACTGACCAATGCATGGATAGAAATTTCGGGGCTATGTTCTGAAATCTTCTGGCGACCCCCAAGAAAGGTAATCTCGCTGAGTACAGCAATATCTGTAACGAGCCCTCCGGCTGCCTTCACCAAGTCGATGGCAGCGATGAGCGTGCCACCTGTTGCCAGAACGTCATCGACAAGGAGAACCTTTGCACCGGATGCGAAGGCATCGATATGGATTTCGATCTCATCAACGCCGTATTCAAGACCATACTGCTGCGAATAGGTTGTGTAAGGAAGTTTCCCCTTTTTTCTGATCGGAACAAATCCGCAACCCTTAGCAACGGCAATTGCGCTAGCGAAAATAAATCCACGAGCTTCAATTCCCGCGACTACTGTGCTATCAGGATCAACTGCTGCCAACGCTGCAACAACAGTATTGAATGCAACAGGATCGCTTAATACAGGGGTGATATCTTGAAAGAGAATTCCTGGCTTTGGATAATCAGGAATTGTGCGAATGAGAGATAAGGCCTGGTCTACATTCATCTGTATCCACCTTTATTCTCTTTACGTGTCCGAACGGGGACTTGAACCCCGAAGCCCTTGCGGGCACTAGCACCTCAAGCTAGCGCGTCTGCCAATTCCGCCACCCGGACGAG
>JACCDW010016313.1_pt1 | contig 19384 bp, 21 predicted proteins | sample 7449781 | NCBI WGS metagenome assembly JACCDW01 (sample SAMN15323449, study PRJNA562643) | freshwater metagenome | isolation source: river surface water | place: USA:Blue River Watershed | collected 2017-08-18
ATTGGGTCAAATGGCTTCTAACAAAGAAAAAGCAGATTTATTAAAAGGTGATATTAAACAAGATATGACTAAAGCAAAAGCATTAGGTTCTATGTTCCGTTCAATCAATACAGATTTAGGTTACTTAGATATTCCTATGATTGTTTGTAATCACACTTACTTAACAATGGATTTATTTCCACAAGAAAAGTTAAAAGGTGGTAATGGTTTGTTATACTCAGCATCAGTTATTGGATTTATGTCTAAATCTAAATTGAAAACAGGTGAAGAAGATGATATGGACTTAGGTCAATCAGGTATATCAGTTCTTTTCAAGACAGCTAAAAACCGTATGGCTAAACCTAAGAAAATCAGATTTGATATTTCATTTGCTCACGGTATGAATCCTTACACTGGACTAGACGCCTTCTGTCGTCCAGAGTATATGGACCAAATTGGTATCTCTAAGGGTAAAATGGAAGTTGACAAGAAAACAGGTGAAATGAATTTCATACCAGGTGGTAACAGATGGTATGTTAATCACTTAAACAAATCAATTACAACAAAACAATTATTTACTTCTGAAGTCTTTACTCAAGAAGTTCTTGAAAGAATGGCACCTATCGTAAATGATTATTTCAGGTTTAAGTCGTTAGATGAAATTGAAGAAGTTGAAAAACAATTCAATGATATAGTTGAAGACGATGATGATTCAAATGGATTTGTTGACTCTTCAGATGCTGACGATATTTTCGGATAAAAGTTCAAGAGTACTTTAACTCTAAAAAATAAAATCATATAAAAATGAAACAAGAAATCTATGAACAATTACAACAATTGTGGGCAGAATTTGAAACAAATCACAACGCTACCACTAAAGTATCTGATTCCAGAGCTCGTAAAGCTTTAGGTGAGATTAAGAAATTAGTTACACCTTATAGAACAGCTTCTACAGAAGAAGGTAAAAAATAATTAAATTAAATGATTTACAAAGTTAAAGAGCTTTTAGATGAAAGAGACGTAAAAAGCGAAAACTTTCCTTTAGAAGAACTGTATAAAGTAGGAATGGAAAATGTTAAAGATAACATTGAGTTCTACTTTGACAAAACTTATACTTGTGAATCAGTAATTAAAGAACTTTTTGTTAGAGGTATTATTCAATATATCGAAACAAATAGAAAATAGTTTCCTTGTTTAGAAAAACAAGGTGGTGGACCCTCGACCTATCCAGTCGACCCTAAAAAACCCTCTCATTGAGAGGGTTTTTTTATTGATATAAGTTTATGTCTGTATATAGTAAGTAACCAATAAAGAATCAAAAAAGAATTATAAATGTAAGTAAACCACTTAATATCAAATACTAACTTAAATACTATATCTACTATTAATAAAATTACTATTAGAAAAATAAAATAAGTAATAGATTTGTTACTAGAGACTAAGTAAAATTTAAATTTGTTAATTAAAGATAAGTTACCATTAAATAATTTATTTATTGTTTCATCACGTTTACAAGATTCACACAAGTTAAATTTTTTCTTTTTACCTAATAAAACATCAAAATCAGACATAATATCTGTATTTATATCTTCTTTACAAGAATAACATTTTTTTCCTAATTCTAAATCCATAGTAATATACTTCGTCTTACTAAGTAAGACAAAAAAGTAGATTAAAAAAATAAATGGAAGTAAAGTAAAGAATATAGACATTATGAAAGAATTAATTCAAGAAATTTATCTCTTTTTTCTACTTTAGATAATTTTTTTATACAATCAGGTCCAAGTCCATTAAGAATTGAAGATGGTACTGTTAATCTTTTACCACACTTACCACAAAAACCCTCATGCCATACTTCAAGAAAGTCAGGTAGGTTATTTGATTTTAGACGTTCAATCATAAACTCAAAAACTTTTACTGACTGAGCATCTTTAGTTATTGTAGACTTTTTACCGTGTTTGTAATTACCCTCAACACATGTACCAACATAAGTATAAACATCTGGATTTGTTAAAACACTAACAAAAAATAAATTTGAATCTTTTGCTTGTTTTACTTTATATGTAAATCTATTAAGAGTCTTGGTATTTACAAATGTAACAACTGATTTACCAGCAAAGATAAATTTAAGAGCTTCTTTTGTGTTGGTAATTTTATGTCCGTTCATTTCGTAGTGTTTTATAATACAAATATACAATAAATATCGAAAAATAACAAATAGTAATATATAATTGAACAAAAAAATTTTAACTATGATAACATTTACCGATAGAAGCCAATCCGAAGAAATAGAACCACATCCAGATTTGATACTTTACTTTCAAGAGACACAAAAATTTGATTCTAAATTACCAGATGATTTTGTAAATGGTAACGAACATCACAATATTGTAAGTAATATTGAACAAAATATTTTTTTATTGAATAGACTCAATGAAAGAAAACTATTAAATCAAAATAATCATATGATTGACTGTGGAATAGGATTAGGATTCACATTATTTGATTTCTATTTACAATCACTTGATATGGACAAATCATTTACATTCACAGGAATTGAAAAACAAAAAATATACACAAAATATATCAAAAGTAACTTACTAGACTTTTGGAACAATGAATTGTTACTAATTGAAGATGATATAATGAATCATAATTATAAAAAATACAATATAGTTTATTCATATACACCATATCGTTCTGAAAAAAATCTCAGGGAATTTTATAATAAAGTATCAGATGAAATTGAAAGTGGTTCTTTAATAATAGAAAATGCAAACTCTGGATTAGGACACTTTGATATATTAACAAATATAGACTCACTAGAAAGATTAGAAATAGATGATATTAATATCTTTATAAAAAGGTAGATATTTTTTGTTACTATATATGACTATGAATATAGTAGCAATTGATCCATCGTTAATATCCACAGCACTTGTAGTCACTTCTGGTGATACTTTCAAGATGTATAACTATTGTAGAGAATCCTCAGCGTTTGGTAAAACTGGAATAAAAAAATGGTTTAAACTAGCCGAACAATATGTAACCTATAAATTTATCGAATATAGAGAATTTCAAGATTATTCTGAAGGAGAGCTTACAAAGTTAAAAGACTATGATAAAATCACAGACGGTATAATTAAAGATATTTTAGATAATATAGATACTACTAAACCAACTAAAATTGGAATTGAAGGGTATTCATTCTCATCAACAGCTGGTGATATTATTGACTTAGTTACATTTTCAACTCTTTTAAGAAAAAAATTATTTGATAAGGTATCAGAAGATATTACAGTTCTTTCACCATCAACACTTAAATTAGAATCTTGTAAATTAACTTATCCACCCATTATTAAAGAAATTGGTGGTAAAAAACCAAGACAAGAATTTATTTGGAGAAATACAATTGGTATATCTGGTGGAAAATTTCAGAAACCCGAAATGTTTAGAGCTATCATAGATAACAATGAACTAAATGATTTCTGGGCAAAACATTGCAAATTATCACAAACTGATATTTTATCCATATCAGTTATACCAAAACCATATGAAGATATAAATGACGCTTATTTAATCTATAAAGTATTAGAAAAACAAAACCCACTTAATTAAGTGGGTTTTTTATTAACTTTTAATTTTACTCTTAAAGTATTCAGTAACTTCTTTCTTAAGATCCTCAGGAAGTTTTTGAGAATGTGATATCCACATAATCGCTTCATTATAATCTTTATTTTGAAAATCTTTAGATAATCCTTGTTCATCTAAATAGTTAAGAATATCCATTCTACCATATTCACCAGCCCATTTAAGAATCATATTTCTGCCTCTATCATCAGTTAATTTAGCACCGTATTTTAACAATAGTAAAAAGGCATCAAAGTACGATTTACCTATATCTGAACTAGATCTCCAGGTTCCCTTTGTAAGTTTTCTATAAGGTAAATAATTATTAAATGCTGGGTCTAATCCAGCTTTAAGACAATATTCTAAAGCATCTGGGTCAGCTAATACTGTATTAAATACATCACCAGTCATATCAGATCCATAGGTTACGAGCAATTTAATCATTTCAATACCTTTTGCCTTTGAGATAGGAGCATCAGGTCCTTTTCTAAGATTAGGTGAAGCACCTAATTCAAGACATAACTTAACTTTTTCATAGTCACCTTCTTCAACAGCATTTTCAAGTGCCTTAGCATTATCTTTATTGATGTCAGCACCATCTTCTTTAACATACTGTTTGATTTGGTCTATTGAGATTCCTTTTCTGATAATTTCTCTTTCTGCTATTTTAGCTCTTTCTCTTCTCTGTATTTCATCAGGAGTCATTGCTTTAAGACAGTCATCAAAAATCTTAATATCAATTCCACTTTGTTTTTCAAAGTCGGAAAGAACACTCTTAAATGAGTCAGCGACATTACCATCATTTTTCTGATGACAAGCTCTACCATAACCGTGACTATAAATTTCAGCGGTACCATTTGAACTTTTATATTTATCAGGGGTTCCAGATTTACCAGGTGCAATTGTAACACCAATAACAGATAAATTATCAGTCTGACTTATATTAAAGTTGTAAACATAATATTGTTTGTTATTATGATTTGATACATAACTTTGCCACTGAGACATTGAATCTTTGATACAGTGTCTTGTATGACCATTTAAGAATTGATTTGCTTGAAACGACTTAACTTCTAAAACTAATATACCATTATCATCGAAGACAATATCAGCTCCAAGTCTACCATACTTCTCATTACAAGTATTAATCTTTTCATAAAAAGCTAAGATATTATCATTCTCACAAGCCTTTAAGTGATTCTTAGCAGCTTTAATTAACTCTCTTATTGGATTATCCATAGTGGCAAATCTTTTCAATGAAGACGACCATACCATTTTATTAAAATTAGGATTAGGTTTTCCATCAGGCAATACAGGGTTTGTGTCTAGTTTTAACTCACCAAAGAATGATTTCCAAACTTTTTCTTTCTTTTCACCAGCAACTGAATCAAAACCAACAGCTATTTCAGCCATTTGTTCTTTTAGATTTTCCGGAGCTTTATTATACTCTGATTTTAATTTAGCTGGTAAAGTATCAATAATCTTTTTAATCTTTCTATATTCTTCAATGATTCCAATACCATCAACCAAAACCTCCATATTATTTGCGATGTTTGGATCGATAAAATTATGGTCAAATTTCTTTGGCATTTTATCAAGTAGACCAGCATAGTCAATTAGTTTTGCAAATATGTTATCAGGCTCTTTAGTATTTGGATCAACTTTAGTAAATAACTCATCTAATGAAACCATCTCAACAAAGTAAAAATAAGTAAAAGGATAAGTCCAACCAATATATTTAGGTCCAAGATACTCTCTAATCTTTAAGAAATTTGGATCTCTCTCAATAGTTCTTACTTCTTCATCAGACAATCTCAATTCTCTGAGCTTCATTCTGATTTCATTTTGTGATTCCTCGCTAAAATCTTTTAGAGTAACAGTTCTTTTATCACCGTGTTCTAAATCAGCAGCTAACTCCGGGTTTATTAAATTTAACTCCTCAGCCGCTCTTTTAATGAGCTCCCTTTCTTTTAAGAACTTTTTTGCTTTATCTAAGTTCTCGTTTATTGTTGTTGTTCCTAAGAATTGATTATACTTAAATAACTTCATTTTAATTTATTATTTTCTTCTTCTATGATTTGAGTGTGATTCATTTATTCTTTCAATTTCACTAAGATAAATTTTAGCACTTTCACCTAAGTATTGAGCTAACATTCTAACTCTATCAAAATCACCAGCATCTAAAGCATTATCAATTAAATCTTGAAGTTCTCTTTTTGTCATTTCAGAATAATCTTGTTCTTTTCTTGCTGTGTTTTTTATTAATTGATCAATATCAGATTCTACTTCTTCCTCACCAACAGTTTGTTGAGATAATTTCTCAGCTTCTTCAGCCTCTTTTTTTCTCAACTCATAATCTCTCATTTGCTCTTTATACTGATCCAACTCTTCAATTGTTTCACTAATAAGTTCATCAATTAGTTGTCTACCTCTTGGACTCTCAATAAATACATTTTTAAGATTCTCTAAACATTCTTCATCAGACCATCTATCAGAATCTATAAGTTTACCAAAAACAAACTCTTTAACATTAGGATACTTTTGAGCATCAGGATTTTTCATCACAAAGTCATTTAAATCTTGTGCTAAATAAGGACCATATTTAAAGTCTTCAGCTTCATCTAAGAATGTAGAAGTTTGTCTATGAACTTCCTCAGCCATTTCTTTATCTCTGGTCATACCAACATCAGCGATTAATTCATAAATTCCTTTCACCGCCTCATGAAGTAACATTGGGAAATCTACAGCTCTTACTTTAACTGTAGGATTAAGATGACCTAAAACTTTAGAAATTTTTTCTTGCATTTCTTTATCTTTAATATCATTACCTTCTTCAATAGATTTATTAATCTCATTAATTAAATCTTCTTGTTCTTTTTTCTTCTTTTTACTAGTTGCTTTCTTTTTAAATCTAGCAGAACAAGCACCAGCCATTCCTTGTGGAGCATTCTCCATCATACGAGCTTTATCCTCAATTGGTATAATCCAGTCTAATTTATCAGCAATTTTAGAAATTTCATTCCATACTCTTATTGCTTCAGTAGATCTATCTCCATAAATATCAGATAAACCATCTCTAGTAATTTCCTGATGTAAAATAAATTTAGTGTTTTTAGCTTCTCCTTGAATTATATTATTAGCAAACTTTCTTTTATCTAAAGCCAATTTAAGAGCTTCTCTGTCTAATTGTCTTTTAGGCTCTTCTTGTTCTTCTTCCTCTTGCTCTTCTTCCTCTTGCTCCTCTTGCTGTTCTTCCTTTTCCTCTTCTTCAGCTTGTTTCTGATCTTCTTCTTCCTCTTTAAGTTCTTGTTTCTTTTCCTCTTCTTCTTTTTTCATGAACTCATAAACTTTTATACCATCAGTAACAAGTTGTAAATCTAAATCTACATTTTTTAGAATCAATGGGTAAGTATCTTTAAGAACTTCCTCAGCAAGTTTTTCTAACTTTTTTTGATTACCAGAAATTAATCTACCAGACTCACGCATTAAACCCATAATCTGACCAACTAAATCACGCGGATGTTCACCTCTAATTTTCTCAGCACCTTTTCTTTCGATGTCTCTTAATTTCTCTTCCGGTAATCCTTTATTACCTTTAATAGAAATTTCTTCATTTATGAATTGTGAAAAGTTTTTCATTTTTCTTCTACATATTTTTTTACATCCTCTCCTGATTTGTGCATCAATTCAATAAATCTTTTAGCAACATCCTCAGCAGTAGCTGTTTTTTCTGCTTTAGCAGGTGAAGGAACCGGAGATGTTCTGTCTCTTCTAATTGGACTAGGCGGCTCTGGCTTTTCGATAGTACCTGGTTTTACATCAGGTTTAACATCTGGTTTTACAGTTGGTTCAGCAAATGTAAACTCTTCATATTTTCTTACATATCTCATAAGCTTAAATTATTTTGGGTTTAGTTATATATTAAAAATTAAAATTTACTTTTAGTATTTGACAATCTCATATTAATATATACTAATATGAAAATTTCTAGATTTAATGATTTTTTAGTTAATGAAAAAATGGGTGTTGCTTTACCAGCTATTTGTTACGCTGAACCTATATACAATATAACTATTTCAGAATTTAATAAGTATTTAGAATCGGGGTCTAAAAACTCTAAATTACCATTTGAAATAACAAGTGATAAATTTTCAAATTGTCTATCAAATAAAGAAGATTATAAAAAATTTCCAGTCGTAAGTATCTTAGTTAATTTATCTTTTAGTAAAATATCTGATGATAAATTTATTAAACTATATCCTCATAAAGTTGAGAAAAAAGTGCCACACGCAATTGGCGGTGGTGCTTATAAATTTGGTCACAAAAATTGGAAAGAATATTCTAGAAAAACAGAATCAATTATAGAAGATTTAGAATTTGGAATAATTATAAAGTTAGATATTGATATAACAATACCAGAAAGTTATGGAAAAATATCAGAAGATATTACTTTAACAGATGATATAAACGAAACTATTTGGCATGAGTTAAATCACCTTTATGAATATTACAATAGATTAATTTCTCAAAAAAATATTCCTTTGTATAAAAGATCTCCGAGATTATCTATAACATTTTCCGATGCTAATAGATGGGGAATACCAAACGATGTATTTAGAATTTGGTCAAAATTTATTTTTTATTTTTATCTATCAGAACCACAAGAAATAAGTGCACAAGTTCAAGAGGCATCATATTTCGTAATAAAATATGGATTTGATAAACTATTTGAAACTACAGCTTGGAAATATGCAAATGGAATGTCAAAATTTGATTCAGATGAATTCATTGTTAAATTAGAAACTGAAATAGATAATTATATCTCAAGTAAATCAGAAGAAGAAACAGCACTTTATACCGGATTCCTATCAAAACCACTAAAAGAAAGATTAAAATCTATGTGGTTAAGTGAATACAAAAAACAATTGTTATTATATAAAGAAGAATCAGAATTAGATATCGAAAAACTTGAAAAGAATGATTGTGATTACTTTGTTAAATACATGACAAAAAGGATTAATAGAGACGGTGAAAAATTAAGAAGAAAGTTATCTAAACTATATGACTTTGGAACAAAAAAAATAAATTATAAATGAAGAAATTTACTAAAATATTAGAATCTAAAAGTGAGAAATCACCAAAGTCAAAAATAAAGTCAGAACTAGAAGATAATAATGATTATCAAATGGTTTCTGGTATAATAGACATACTTAAAAAAGTAAAGGATAAAGAAAATAGAATGGAAATAGCAAATGATATGATTTCTCAGTTTAAGAGAGAAAGAATTAAATTTGACTATGATAATTTTTTAGATTCTATAAAATAATATATAAAAAAAAACAATTTAAGATAATGAAAAGATTTTCAGATATTCAAAAAAAGACAAAAATTAAAAGAATTAACGAAGCTGAAGCAAATCTTCCAAATAACTATGAAGATATGTCTAAAGAAGATTTAATTAAATTAATGTCTGGTCAAAAAAAAGAACAAGATGAAAAAGTAGAAGATAAAGTAGATGTTAAACAACTTGAACCATCAACTGAAGGAAAAGATGTTTCTAACTTTTTTTCTAAACTATTTGAAAGTAGAGAGATGGCTCATGTTTATCACTTACAAGTTAGAGGTGATGAAGGTTCTTTCGCTAGACATGAAGCTTTAGGTAAATACTACGAAGGTATATTAGATTTCATTGATGATATTATAGAAATATATCAAGGTCAATATGGTATTGTTGAAAACTATGACGTAATTGATACATCTACTACAAAATCTAAAGAACCAATTGCTTACTTTGAAGAAGTAGCAGAATACATCAAACACGCAAGAAAATGTATCAAAGATGAAGATACTCACATGCATAATATAATTGATGAGATTGTAGCACTTATCTACAAAACTCTTTATAGACTAAAATTCAATAAATAAAAATGGAAATTAAAAAGTTCGGAGTTCAAGCTCAATCAAAAAACCCACTCTAAAGGTGGGTTTTTTAATTTAATGACTTATTGAATCATATTCTATTACTATATTAAGACAATATCTCTTAGAATATTTTTTTGGACCAACACCCTGATGTAACTTTTTAGAATCAAATATTAGACATTGACCAGACTTTGAAGAAAACTCATCATCACCAATTATAGTTTTACCATCACAATTATTTAAATGATAGACCATACTGCAAAAATTACCATTAATACTATCATCCATATCTTTATGCGGAACACCTGTTGAAGATCTATTATAATAATTCCATAAAAAACGAACTAATTTAGGATTTTCAAACTTGAATGGTAAAGTTTCGAGAATTTTCTCATATATCATATTACCAATATAATTAATCTCCTGGTGGTTTTTTGACTTGTTAACATTCTGTGAAAAGAATGATTCTAAAAGCATTCCAGTATCAGAGTATTCATCATCTACTGATTGTTTTTGCCTTTCTTCATCATTGCTTATATACCAACCAGAATGTGTAGATATTTTTTTAATTACAATATTATTGAATTCATCAGCGGTGAATTCATCACCCTTAAATAAGTCTTCTATTACAAAAATATTTTTCAATTTGATTAGTTATTAATATATGATATTATTATAACTTTTGAGATACTATTTGTTTTCAGTGTAAAGATACTTTCTTCCACCTTGATTATAATCTTTAAGATTAGAAGAAACATTATCAATTTTATCAAGTATATTTTCTAAATCTTTTTTAACAACTTGTAAAGAAGCAATTGAATCATCTATTTGATCATTACCCTTTGAGGATTCACTTTTATAATTACTCAATTCATTTAGAAGAGAGTCAATCATTTTTTCTTTTTCCAATAAGTTAGAAGAAAATTCTTTAACATTTTCTACAATCTCATCTATTCTTTCTGATGAGATATCTATTTGTTCTGATTCATTGAATCTTTTAATTTTCATAATACAAATTTAGAATTTAATATATATATTAAGTTATGAAAAAGAGAAATAAACTTATTCTTGAATTCACAGAATTCAACATACAAAGATTTAATCCAGACTCAGCCAGAGCATCAGTTCATGTTGATGATCCACAATTATCAATTGATGCTTTTGATAAACATCAAGATGGTATTAGACAAGCTCTATCTAGAATTAATGATATTCTTTATAAAATTAAAGGAACATCAGCGTATAGTGACTTAAGAAGTAAGTTAGCTCTTGAAGATCAAGATATTCAATCTATTAAAATATTAAGAATAGTTAAAAACGAAGCACTAAAATACACAGTTTATTTAACTTTAGTTATTGATAGTGAAGAATATTGGGGTGAAGTTGAAGACATTATTGGTCTTAATCCAACTTTCACATCAGAATTATTTAAGGACTTTAATCTTCTTCAACCAAAAGAGTGGGTTATTAAAATCAAAGGTTTAATTATTAAAACAATTAAAGCTTGGTTGAAACCAGAATCCGGAATGTACAAACTAATTAATAACGAGATTATATGTTATTCTACAGAAACAGGAAAACAATTAGAAATGCAACAAGGTATAGAGGTAGAAGTTATTAAATCATATGACAATAAGATAGTTCTAAAACATGAAAATGATACCTATAATCTTGTAGGTGATAATTTCATTTATTTTAATTGGTGGTTTGAGAAAATAGACTAATTAAACACAATAAGCTACAAAACTTACATCAACTGATCCACTTCCCCAAGTGGAAGCATCTTGCATTAAACATTCTAATCCAATATAAGTAGTTGTTCTGTCATAACAAATAGAAGTCCATGGATAGTGAGCAGTACTAGCCGAATCTATATGTGTAACAACAATTATATTCGCACTAGGCATGGCTGTTGGAAAGTTAACACGACAACTAACAGTTGTTGTATTAGCACCTATATTACTAAGCACTAAAGCATTTCCAAGATAATCACCACCAAGTAATAAAGTAGCCGTGCCTACAGGTGAAGGTGAATTAGTTGTTTTTGTAAATCTGACTTTACCGACATATGTAGCTTTTATAATACTACCAATACCTGTTGATAGACCTGAAGATAAGTGAGTTCTACCACCTACTGAGAGTTGTTTATCTACATAAAGTCCAGCACCACTAATCGCGGGTAAATCTGTACGACCAGCCATATACATTCGAAACTGACCATTACCAGCACCAAGAGGAGCAGTATATCCAAATTCAATTATACCAGATGACGACTCAACATTAGTATAGTGTTGATCTCTGATAAGATAGGAAGAATATCCTGTCCAGTTTTGAAACATCAATCTTTTACCAGTTCCTGAACCTGCACCGGAATTATAAATAGCTAAAGTTGAAGATGTTGTAGGTGTATGAAATTCAAATTCTTTATTTGGACCAATCTGAACCGCACCGGTGTTATATGTTGTTCCGGTATTTGAGGAGTTAAAGAAGACTCTATTAGTACCACCAGTTAGTGGAGTATTAGATCCAACCGTCATTCCACCATTAATAGATAGTTTATTTCCAGGAGAAGAATAACCAAAACCAACAGAGCCCGCAACATAAAGGTTACCGGTACTTGGAATAAATGTGAGGTTTGATGAAGATACTTTATTTACACCACCAGTAACTGCTGAAAAGAAGGAAATATAGTGAGTAGTGGCACTTGATGAGTCATTAGTGACAGCAATAAACGAAGCCGTACCAACAGAAACATTTGACGAACTAACCCATTGTGGTACACTCGTTCCAGTCATAAGAATTTTACCAACAGTATCATTCTGTACTCTATTTAATGAAAGTGTACCAGTTGCTATGTTAGAAGCATTTATTTGAGTAATATTTCCACCAAGACCAATAAACCCAGTAGAACCATCAGTTCTAATATTCCCATTAACTGATAATTTTTCAGCAGCAAATGTCTCATCAACATACCCTATACCAATATTTACTCCACTATCAGTAATTAGTGAATCACCTAATACCGTAGTAAGTGTAAATTTAGGAATTCTAGCTACCGTACCATTACCTGTAATGGCAACAGTGTTCTCACTTGAATAAGTAGTACCAGTCCAATAATAAGGTAATGAGTCATTTAAATCCCAAATTCTCATACCGGCATATTTATAAGGAATCAAATCTCTATGTGTATAGAAACATGATGGACCAACCACAAATCTACTATCTAATGGTAGTGATGAGTTAAGTTGAAAATTATCTACTAATTGAATTGACATATCATATATATAAAATTTTTAGAACTTGAATTGAAAAATTTGTGAAGGTGGTCCTATTTGTGGAACAGAACTCCATTTATAAACATAAAACTTCTTACCAGCCCACAAACCACTAGGTGAAGAAAATACAGACGATGTTGCTGAAAATGAAGCTGAACAAGTATTTCCTACACTATCATAGATATTAGATAATGTTCCATAATCAAAATCATAAATAAAATAATAATTTCCTGATCCAGAAATATCTATATCTTTATCCTCTTGCACCGTAACACTTTTTGTTAAAAGATTTAAACCTATAGAAGTCATATTTACTAAACTACTAAATCCATAGAAAAACGGATATATTCCAGTTAAACTTGTTGTTGCACTACTAGATTGAGTACCATCACTAACGGTTATAGCAAATTCAGTTGTACTAGCAGTAATTGGAGATATTACGATACCATTTGACGTTGAAGTCACAGTAGTAGGACCATATGAGTTAACTGGTGGATATACACCAGGTATCATATTAGTCAAAGCTGTTTGTATTGTAGGAAGTGTCCTCTTTTTTATAGTGAATTCAATAGTAGGTGTAGGATAAGTACCAACCTCAACATATCCATAATCATATGGAGATAAAATATTTATACTACACAATGGTGGTAGATATGGATAAACAATTCTTCTTAACATATCTGATAAAGACTCAGTACTAAAGGTCTCACCCATTAAAACACCATTTACTTGTTGTGGAACCATTCTACTATCCGAAAACTCCAATGGAAAACTATTTAAATTAACAACACTTCCGAATATCTGTATCGATGAACCAGTTGTTCCTATATATGTTAGTGGAGGAAGAGATATATCTCCCCAACTAAGTCTACCATCTTCATAAAATAAAACTTTATTATTTGACGCAGATGCGAATGATTCAGTAATGGTTGGAAACTCAATATTGTTAACAGATACTGTATCATAATCACTTGTCAAATTTAAGTCACCAGTTGTTGATACAAAATCTAATGAAAGTGAGTGAGTAAATCCAGTCACAAACTGAGATTGAAAATAAGGAGGATCTAAACTAACTGAAGTACCACTCATTATAGCAATTTTCGTAGTATCGTTATCTATAGTATCTATTTTTGTATTGTATAGAAAGATATCAACATCACTACCCAATAATGTAGAGTTCATAATATCATAAGTGCTATTATAACTGTGTGTTCCTGAAAAAGCTCTCTTACCAATAAATACTTTTCTCTTTAAATCATTATCAGAAGGATCATAGGTATCTACACCAATATACTGTGTCGTGGATCCGGAAGCTGATGTTTCCTTAAATGCAGTACTTGAGTATAATGAAAGTACGGTAGATCTCAACAAATAAGGTGAAAGCTGTTTAGAAGTATTGTCTTCAAGCAAATTAAGTATATCATTTAAATAATTTGTTGAAGGAGCTGTTCCTCCTACAACTAAGTAAGACATTGATTCTGTTGTTGTTCCTATATTTATACTAAAAGTACCCATAATTAAAATATAAATTCAAATTCACCTGATCCAATAAAACTACAAGTTGCAACAGTTCTATACACTCTATATGTAGTATAAAATGAACTCAGACCAGATGTAGAGTATGTAAATGCTGAAAAAGTAAGTGAAGTTGAATCGTGTATAATAAAACCATTTATATCTTTTATCAATGAAATTTCAGGATAACTGTATGGATAAGCAAAATATAAATAACCCTGACCAACAGCTGGTATTTTTATTGACTGAGATGGTCCTATATAAGGTATAATTACTCTACTTGTTGTAGCACTAACATGAATATCCTGTATCATTGTTGAGTTGAATGTTGTACCGAAGTCACCAAAAGTGAACAAGAATGGATCGACAAATTGTATCGAAGCTGTGGCACTATGTGAAAATCCAGTTGGGTAAGAAGATGCGGTGAAAGGAGCAAATGGTCCCCATTTGTCAGAAGCCGCAAATTCATAGCTCAATGTTGTTGCCGAAAAACTTGAAGTAGTTCCTAATGTAGTTCCTACAAAAGAAACACCAGGTGATCCTGAAAAGGATCCACCACCGGTAGAGTATGTCGTTCCAGTAATCACAAAATCTGCTATATACTCGTTATAATCTCTAGCATATAAAGTCAAACCATAACTTACAACAATAGAAGAAGTAACTCCAACTTCAGCAAATGTATTACCAGTCAGTGGATTCACAACACTTAAACTAAGTACTGGTGGAACATATGGATAAAGTAATTTTCTAATGACTTCAACTAAAGGCCAATTTTGATAGTTTCCAGTCACTGCGGTAGCATCATATGAAAAAGCTGAAAACGATGAACCAATTTCTATACCACCTACTGTTTGTGGAACCATATCACTTTCAACAAACTCTAATGAGAAACCATTAACGTTACTCGGACTACCATAAATATTTGTAGGAATTCCGGATGAACCAATGTTAGCAATTGTGATATTTGTATCATCCCACTTAAGGTAACCAAATGGATATGTACCATAATATCTTAAAATTCTACCATTGGATGCTGATGCCGCGGTCTCACTTACGGTTGGAAAAACTATACCGTTTATAGAAACTCGACCACTATCTGATAAAATACTAATAGGACCATCAAAAAGAGACGGATTGACAATATTTAAATTAGTACCTAAAGATGATGTAGCAACTATTGACTCTATATATGGAGCATAATTGTGTAAAGTAGAATTTGTACCTGATAATATCGCAATTTTTGTAGAACTTTGAGTTATCGCATCAATTTTAGTGTTAAAAAAATAGATATCAGGTGATGTATCAGTTAATAAGTTAGTATTCATTATGTCTAAATTAGCATAAGATCTTTTACCTATTAAAATCTTCTTTTTGATATCTCTATTCGATGGATCACCAGAATCTAAACCAATATACTCAGCACTACTTATGTTAGAAGGTGTTGTGACCTTAAAAGAAGAATTTGCCCAAGCAGAGACAAAAGCATCTCTAACATCTCTTGGCGAAATAAGTTTCTGTGTGTTATCTGGTAACTCTTGAATAACTGTAAAGATATTTTCTTTTCTAGTACTTTCAGTTATTGTTCCTACATTTATACTATAAGTAGCCGGCATTAATTGATCAAACTTTTTTGTATATATTAAAATACCTAACTACAAATAAAAAAGTCCGATATTAATACCGGACTTTTCTAAAAAATTTACACGAACTTATAAAAATAAAAATTCTAATCTGATTAAATCTTTAACTTTTGCGGTTGAAAGACCTAAATCATCAAAATTTAATTTCTGATGTGTTAATTCGACTTCAATTTCCATTAGTTCACTCATTTCTTTTGTAAACTCATCTGGATTAGTTAAATTGATAGCACCTTGAATAACATTACCATCATTATCTTTAGCTACTGTAGGATTACCATTCTCATCTTTTTCAGTAAACTTATCTAGAATTCTTTTTTCTGTTTTCAACTTATCTTCTACAATTGAAGACAATTCTTTTACAATTCGTGTCAATTTGAATGCAGAACCAGCATTAATATCCATTTCGATTAGATTATTTAAAGCTTCTATAGTTTCAGTATTAAGTTGTGAATTTTTTAGTTTTATCGACATAAATTATTTTTATTTTTTATATTAAGTTAAATTCGGTTGGTTTAATCTTTTATCAATTAAATCAAAATAAGTTTTGTCTTTTTCAATCAAAATAAAATCTCTCCCTAGATTTTTACATGCATGTCCAGTTGTGCCAGATCCAGCAAAACAATCTAACACTAAATCACCAGGATTACTGTGTTTTTTTACTAAGTCTGAGATCAAAGATAAAGGTTTTTGAGTAGGATGTTCTAATCTTTCTTTTCCATGGCAAATTGGATATTTATAAAATCCATTGTCGTATTCAGAATTAAATGTTGGTTTCTTTCCTTTAGTGAAACTAAAGAAATACTCTGATGCATTTGATAGATAATTAATTTTAGAATTGACAGGAACAGGGTTTGTTTTTTGCCAACAACATACTCTATGTTGATTAAATTTATATTTATCTGCAAAATTCTTTAATTCAGAAGATTTCCAAACATCATAAAATATTATTAAACTACCACCCTCTACTAATATTCTCTTGAATTCTGAGAAAAGAGAGTTCCAGTTCAGTTCTTGTTTATCCCAATCTCCAAAGTCAATAGAAAGATTATATTTAACTCTCATCTCATCAGTAGTATTATCTGAAAACTTTTTAAAATTAGATTTCTTAGAGATAATATAAGGAGGATCTATAATAATAAGATTAACAGTATTGGATTTGATGTTTTTTAATTCATCATAACAATCACCTAAAATTAACATAGTTTATATATTAGCTAACATGAGCCTTCTTAAAAAAAATATATAAATCATGGGATTAACCGAAATATTAAGAGGAGTTCTGAATCTTCAGAAAAAATTAGACAAGAAAAAGTTACCTTCTCTTGGATTATTCTATCCAGACACACTTGATATATTTATCAAGAGAGCTGATTTAGAAGATATAATAGACTATGAACACAAATACGTTAAGGAAAATCTTGGAGTTATAATTGGTAAAGTCAAAAAAATAGTAGAAAAAAACATCATACTAAATAATGGATTTAAGTTTGATGATATAAAAAGTGTTGATATAATATTTTTATTTTTAGAAATAGTAAAATTTACTAAAAAGAAACCAATAGAAATAAATTATGTGGATGAAAAAGGTGAATCAAATATTATAGAATTCAATACTACATTTTTTAACTACTTCAACATTGATGATGATTTGATGCATTATTACGATAAAATAAATAAAGAATTTTTGATAGATGGTTATAGATATTCTTTACCATCAATAGGAGTAGAAAACTCACTAACAAATTTTCTAATTTATCAAGCAACTAAAAAAGATTCTGGTAAATACAACGAATACAACTATGATTTCACTTACTTTATCAGTGGTAAAAGTTTTCTAACATTTGACGAAATTGATAATCTAATACAGATATTTAATTTCGACTTAGAAAAAGATGAAATTGATAAAATTAAAAAAATAGTAGATATATTTTTACCACTTCAGAAATATTCACTTGTGAGAAATGGAAAAATAATAGATATAAACTCTAAAATAGATTTAGAAAATATTTGGAAATAAAAAAACCCACTTTTCAGTGGGTTTTTTTAGCTAAGTTGAATAGCATTAATCTCATTGTAAAGAGCTTTCCTGTCCATCTCCATCATCTTCATTATATCGAAGACTTTATCAGAAAATCCAGCTAAACAAAATACATTGTTTTCAGGAAACTGAAGTGTTGAATATCCAGCTAAGTCCCAAGAGTAAACATAGGGATTAGCTCCAAACTTACTCTTATAAGACTTAAATTCAGAAGCTGGTGATGTATAACCAACCCATCCTTGCATATCAGAAAGGATTATTATTCGGTCATACTTCTTGTTAGCCTTTTGGAAAATAGACTTGAAATTAGTACCACCACCAGAATATCTGAATGAGTTTCTAATAGTCATAACAGAGTCCATTGGATTATAAGACTTATAATCAGCATTAGTAGCAAATGTCATAACATCACAACTATTAGCCTTTGCGACAATAGATCCAAATAATGAAGCTATCTCAGAAGGTCTACCACTCATAGAACCAGAAACGTCCATGACAAGTAATGTTTCACCATCAAACTTAGGAACATTCTGAACTGAAACTTCAAGTGCTTGGTTTATAGCAACAAGAACATCACGAACTTCTTTAGAAGAACCAATTTTATTGATTTCTTCATAAGCGGTTGCAAAACGGAATGGTAAAACTCTAGATGATTTAATCATCTTTTCATCAACCAACATTTCACAAGCCGCCTTAACAGAAGAAGGTGATTGATTAATGATATTTCTTAGATTTCTAAGAAGCGCAAAATAACCAATCTTTCTTGTTGAAATAAGTTCAGACCAAGCATCCGACTTCAATTGAGCCAAGTCTTCATCAGAATCAGCTTGTTGACCTACAGCAGATAACTTAGACTCCCAAGTATCTGTTGATTTCAACTCACCTTTAATAAGAAGTTCAAGAGCTTCTTTATTTCTCTGAGTTGGAACAGGATGAACGATGTTAACAATGTCAACCAACTTAACTTCTTTATTCTCTCCTTTATATTTAGCCAATTGATATCCATCAAATTTATCAAAAGCCTTAGCAAATCCCTTCTTTAAGGAATTTGGAAACTTTGGATTTTCTTTATCGGTTTTATAAGCCAAATAGTAAGAAAGAATTTCAGTCATATCATCAACACGAACAACTACTTTGTTGTAAAAATCTTTACCCCACTCTGCCCCATTTAACTGTGAAGTTAATTCAGCGGCAAGTGCATGTGTCACAGAACGCATTCCAAATTTATCTCTTGCAAAAATAGCAGATTTAGCAATAAATTCTTTGTCTTTTATCTTTTCTGATAGTTTTTTCAACTCACTCAATGTTGTTTGAGCATTTCTGTAGAATTGATCATTAACAAAAGAAGTTAGCAATAAAGATACAAGAGCCAATTCATTTGACTG
>JACCDW010514791.1_pt1 | contig 19380 bp, 20 predicted proteins | sample 7449781 | NCBI WGS metagenome assembly JACCDW01 (sample SAMN15323449, study PRJNA562643) | freshwater metagenome | isolation source: river surface water | place: USA:Blue River Watershed | collected 2017-08-18
GTATCATCTGGCAAAGACTTCACATCATCAGCTTCAAATAATCTAAAATTTCTAAGATATTTCATAAACTATATATTAGCAATAAATACAGAAAAATAGAAATAAGTGTAAATAAATAAACTTATTCAAAATCTCTATTCAACTTTTCTCTATCAAACCAAGCTTTATCATGCTCAGAGTCCAATAAATTCCAAATTTTTAGTAATAATTTCTGAGATACGGTAGATTTACCACTCACTCTATCTATAAAGTGCCTATTATTGATAACGAGTACAAATGTATTCTCTGGAACTAAAAAGGACTTTGTTGTGAATCTTCTTTTTGAAGATGTTTTTTGTATAGCGACCACATATTGCTCTCCACTCTTTGCCTTAAACTTAATTGTTCTTTTATAGTCCGCATATTTTCTAACCTTATCAATAATTTGACTATTATCTTTATTTTGTAAAATCTCAAAAAGCTTATCATAAACTTTCTTAGCAAACTCATCATCTTTTTTACTAAAAAGATGGAAGTCTTTTAAAAAAGACTTTTTATCACTTTTTTTAACATTACTATCTGACTTGACTGATTTTTCTTCTTTTGATCCAAATAATTTGGAGAAAAATCCTTCATATGTTTTTATTGTATTCATGACTTAATATAACTTTTTGCGGTCTTAATATTTTTATTAATAGCAGCCTTATGTCTAGTGCTAAAATTTTTAAAACCTAAATATGGAGCACCGTTATCTTTATTACACAAAACATCAATTGAATTTATTTTAAATTCGATATTATATAAATCTCCTTGAGTCATTGGATCCTTTGATACCTCAATCATTTTAATTTTACAGTTAGATCCAATTTTAAACATACCTCCTGATTTTGGCAAAGATGATAGAAATGATTTATCCACTAGATCTGTTTTAGATATAGCAGAACCTGATACTAATGATAAATCATATGCGTAATTTTTAGTACTTACTAATATTATTGGATATCCATTTTCCTGAGTCATAAATACACAAAAATATTTTGTTTTTTTATCATCCTTCTCAACTTCTATTCTAAAAGACAAGTTTTCATAATCTGAATTCTCAGCAGATGTGAACAACTTATAAAGATCTTGATAGGTACTAAGCTCTTTAACTTGATCTAATTTTTTATAAATCAACTCTGTATTTGAGATCTCAGAAGCAACTTTAGCATTATTCTTATTATCACCCGGTTGAATTTCCTTCTGAATCTTTTCCATTTCTTTATCACCTAAACTAAAATACTCTTTAATAAAACTATTCATCGCTCCTTCTTTATACATCTTATTTTCAGAAAGTAAATTATTTATAAATCTTAATAATATTTTACCACCTTTTTTAACATCATCACCTTCCTGACCAGTCTCCTCATTTACAAATTTAAATACAGTATTCTCACCAAAAATTGGCCTATATTTAGTATCACTTAAAATGTCTTGAACCGACTCAAACCACTTATCATAAAGCTCAATATTTCTATAAGGTCCAGAACCCGGATCACTAGGTGTACCAGGAGAGCCACTACCCATATATTCATATTCTCTAAAAACTGAATTAGAAACTCTACCACCAGTTCTTCCAGAAGGAATAACACCTGGTGTATGTATTCTCCATGATCTATTAAACAATCTTACAATCTCAATAATAGGATCCGCATCCGTAAATACAAATCCTTCTCTCTCTTTAGCAGATTCTTCTAATTTATTTTTTGTTTCTTCCGTCATTTGAAAATAATCTGTTATTTCTGCGGTGAAGATCTCATTAAATTTAGATTTTATATCATCAGAAAATTCATTTCTTTCTTGAATTAATATAAAATCAGAATATCTATTAATAGACTCCTTTTTTTCAGTAGATATCTTAGATATATTTTTTTCTAATTCGCTGAAAGAATTCACAAAATCTTTCAATGGTTTAGTAGCACTACCATATGATCCAGCCAATCCAAGATCTTCTTTAAATGATAATAATATTCTTCCAACTAAAGATATTGATTGCGAAACATCATTAATTGATATAGCTTCTTTAATTAAATCTTCAAATGAAATAGGCTTACCAACAGTTGATTTATTTAGAACAACTTGTTTACCTATTGATATTATAGAACTTTTAGCCTTTTTATACTCATCTTTACCATCCTTTATAGAAACTCTCAATAGAGATTCTATATCTTTAATGAAGTTTTCTATTCCCGATTTATTAAATGTATTTACTACTTTATTCCAAGCATTCTTAGCTTGTGATTCTTCTTTTTGCAAGTTAGCCTCTACTTCTTCTAAAATAAAATCATCAATGTACTCATAAGATGCATTAACTGGTTTACCAACAGCTTGTTTAGGTTGAATAGAAATGGATTTACTTCCCAATTTTAAATCAACTGACCAAATTTCTTTACTAACTTTAGTTATTTCATCTTTTAGTTTTTTAATATCCTTGAACTGTTCGGGCTTAATACCATAACTTCTTGCTTGAATCTTAATTAATGCATTAATATTCTGATTTAATTTATCTGTATAAAACTTCAAATTCTGTTTATCATTTTTAGACTGATAAATCTTAACAGCATTCTCACCCATTTTTATAAGATTTTTAAGAACCTCAACTTTTTTAGTCGATTGATAAGTCTTTTCTAAACTTAGATACTTATTTTTATCAAAAAATGTAGAGACATTTTCACCAGGTTTTTCTACTTTACCCTTCTCTTTACCACCAATAGGGTAAAGCTTAAGTAACTCGACATTCTGACTATTATAAACATTATTATAGTCTTGAACCTCTTTACCATTGTTATCTCTTTTATAAACAACGCATGCTTGATCTGGTCCTAGTTTATCACCAACTTTATCATCAGTGGTAAGCCATTTCTTATCAGCCGCTCTTTGTATAACATTTGTTAAACTCAATAGCATACATCTTATATTTTCACCCTTAACATTAGTATAATTATATTCAGCACCCACCTTTAGCTTAGACTTAGCAGCCGCAATCTTATTTTCATAAGATTCTTGACCTCCCCCAGATCTAACCACATTCTGTTTAATCATAGAATGCAAATCAACAATAGATTGCAATAATAATTTAGAATTATTAAAAAATATAATATTAGGATCCGATTTATCATCCTCATTTCTTTCCTTCTCATCACTATCATCATCTTTTCCTTTTCGTAATCCTTCTAAATAGTCTAAGAAATCTTCAAGAGCTTTCAACATTTTATCTTTATTATCAAAATCACTTGACTCTACCAAATCTATTAAATCATTTGTAGTGTTTATCAATACATTAACATCTTCTTCATCATCAACTTGTTTTTTTAAAATACCCAATAAGCTAGAAATTCTTATAAAATACAAATCATTTTGTGGAATTTCAATAGAACCCAATTCTAACATCTCATCAAATATTGATTTAAGTCTGGATGTCAATCCACTTATTCTTCTACTATTAAAAGCTATAGTACCTTTTCTAACTACAGAATTTACCAATCTACCCAAAAGTGTATCTCCCCAAGGTGTATCATTAGCAAAAGGTGCCTCCTCAAATAAAGGTCTAACCCCTGTAAATTTTGAATAATAATTTGTATTTAGTGATGTTAAATAGTCTTTTCTTGATAAAATTTTTCTCATAAAAGTGTTAAGAGTTTTGATTATATATAAAAAATAAAATTGACAAATTAAAAAAAATATAGTATATTTGTATAAATAATAATGAAAATGAAAAATAATATTATTTGCATCGACCTAAGAATGTTCAATCATGTAAAGTTAAAAGAAGTTTGTGATAAGTATGACTTTCACTACGAAACTCTTTTAGAGAACAAAAACAATGGTTTCGCAAAATTGTGGATTGATTCATCTACAAAGTTGATAATTGCATCTAGTATGAAAAAAGATAATAGAGTTAATTATTCAGACGCATTTACCGATCTATTGTCAAACATCTCACCTATTGAATTACAAAAACAACCAAAGTCTTTTGACTTAGATTCAATTCTTGAAAAGATCTCAGCTTACGGAATTGACTCTCTAAAACAAGATGAAAAAGATTTCTTAAAAGGCCTATAACACTAATCTTATGTGTTATAGGTTTTTCTAAAAAAATCCACTAAGATATTTTTTTAGAAAAAAACATCTAATATATAATTCATATTTTAAAGTTATGAGATATGAAAAATTATTGTTGAATGGTAAAACATTCACAAATCAGTCAGATATTGAGAAAATTATAAAATCAAGAGAGTTTTATTGGATAACTGACTCCGAAATCGAAAATGCCAATATTGAGATAAAGAATAATACCATTATATGGAATGATGGTTATTTTTTTGGTAATTGGAAATTCGGCATTTTTAAAGGAGGAAAATTCTATGGAAATTGGGAGAATGGTATATTTGAATCAGGAGAATTTAATGGAAATTGGAAAAGTGGAATAAGATTAGACAATCAGATATGATATAAAAATTAATTTTAAACTATGAAAAAGAAAAAAGTGGCTACAATGAGAAAATTTGACTATTGGTCAGATAACATTGTTAAAATAGACAAAGAACAGGGCCAATATTACTTTGAAATAGCAAATGACATGACAACAGATTTAGCGGAGGCAGTTTCAATTATGATGAAATATAAAAATAAAATAAACTCTAATTTTTGGGAACTTGAAATAAAAGATGCGGATTTTTATAACATATCACCAGCAAAGTGCCTATATTGGCTAAGTGGAGGTGACATAGAATGGAAAATAATGAATAATTATAAAAAAAGTTGGAGCCAAGTATCGATCCTTTTTGAAGAAAAATATGGTGACTTAGTTTTATCTATATTAAAATCATCTAAAAAATTTAAGGACGTAAGAAGTGGATTTTTAAAATATCTAAATTTACCAACACTTTATGAATTCGCATTAGAAAATCAAATAGCTTAAAGTAAAACCCGTCTAATTCAGACGGGTTTTTTTATATATAGATATATGAAATCACATTTTATAGATATAGACACTGTAATGTCAATCGATTCAAAGCCTTGGATTATAGACAAATCTATGCCAAATATACCAATAATGAAAATAGATATTCACGATTTTAATTTATTTAAATCGGGAATCTATAGAAATCAGGGAAATAGAATATCTTTTAATGGTAAAGAGTTTTGGCTACCCAATGAATTTATGTCTAAGTTAAAAGTAAAAGCTAAGAAAAGTAAAGTAGATATATCTAGATTAGCAATTTCTCTTCAAGAATTTATGAATAAAGAACTTGTTGAAAACATAAATTCGAATATAGACTTGTCAATATTCAAAAATATTATTAACACAAATGATGATATCTATATAATTTGCTCCAAAAATAAGAAAGAAATTTTTGAAAGTCAAATAAAAAAATTAGAGGAAAAACTAGAAGAAATTGGATTAAAGATAAAAAAATATTACTTTATTACAGAAACATTTTATAATAAAGATGAGGATGAAATTTCTTATATGAAAGGAAAATTAATTCTACAACACTTACTTGGTTTGAAAACTAATGGAGATATATTCACAAAAGAGAGTATTGAGGATTATAACCAAATTAATTATTACGACATAGATAAAAATTCAATTTTCACACTTAAAAAAATAAATCAAATATTGAGTAAACTTCTTATAAAGACTGATGAAGATTTAAAGACACTAATAAAGGATAAAATAAAAAATAATGATATTTTATTGATTATAAATGAGTTTACACACAACAAAGCTAATAAATTTAATGAATATAACATTCAAATAGAGTACTCAAATGTTATAAAAAGCTTTGAAGGTTTTAGGGATTCTTTTTATTTTTGACAGCCTGTGCTATAAGATCATTTAGCTTTTTACTATCTACTATATTATCATCTTTCTGTGTTGATGGTAAATCAGAATTTAATCCAGAGGAAACTTCATTTAAATCATCTCTAAACCTCTTATAGTAATCTTCAAGTTCTGTTCTTTGTGAGGATGAAAACTTTGAATTCTCTCTTATTTCTCTAATTGTTTGATTTATAACTTCATGCATTCTTGCTGAGTTATCACCATTATCTATTTGTCTTAATTGTGTTAAAAAGTTCTTTCTAGTCATCTTCTGAAGGAATAGTGTTTCAGCATATACTAGCGCATCTTCTCTAACTTTATTTCTAATATAAGGATGGTTCTTCAAGTCACCGAAATCACTTAAATAAAGATCCACAAGAGACTCGATTACTTCCATACCTTTTTGTGTAACTACAGTTAAATCAGAGTCATAATCATATAGCTCAATTTGACCTAAATCGGGAAGATCGTCAATCTTAGCAAGATGATTTGATATATCAAATTCTTTATTCTCTTCTTGAATTAAATCAAATTCATCATTTATTCTATTATGTTCTTTTTCCTTTTTAGACATTGTGGCACTCATAGTATTACTATATATACTAAAAATCAACTCCTGTGGATTTTTTTAAAAATTTTAAAAATTTATGTCAAGGCAAATTATTTGGACTACAAAAATGGTCGAAGAAGCAACTGAGAAAATAAATAACGGATTTGTTTTGAGCAGACTTGAAAATCCATTTTATGAAAAAATTGTAGGATTAAGAACTTCAAGTTTAATTTTTAAAATGTCTCCAGAAGAACAAGAAGAGTATATAAGGTGTGCATTAGATATACATTACTTCGCGTCAACATATTGCTACATAAAAGGTGAAGAAGGACAACCAATTATAATACCACTTAGAGACTATCAAAAAGAAATACTTGATAACTTTTACAATAATAGATTCAATATATTAATGGCTAGTAGACAAATTGGTAAAACAATATGTTCATCAATAATGATGTTACATTACGTCCTGTTTAATAATAATAAAAACGTATTAGTGACGGCTAATAAACTTGACACAGCGGTTGAAGTTTTAGATAAAATTAGGGAAATATATCAAAGACTTCCATTTTTTCTACAACAGGGAATTATAAATTGGAACCAAAAATTTATGGTTTTTGAAAATAAAAGCAGGATAAAAGGATTCGCAACAACAAAAACATCATCTATTGGTCAAACTGCAGACTTTTTATATTTGGATGAGTTTGCTTATTTACCGGATAACATTGCTGATAAATTCTATAAGTCCGTATTTCCAACAGTCTCTAATATTGAAAATTCAAAAATTATAATAACATCGACCCCAAATGGATTTAATTTGTTTCATAAATTACTAAGCGAAGCTGAAAAACCAGAAGGTGAAAAATCATCTTATTGTGCAAAAAGAGTTTATTGGTGGCAAGTTCCTAAAAGATTTGCAACATATATAAGACTTAATTCCAATAAATGTGAAGAGATTAAAATAATTAAAGAAGAACTTTTAAACTATTTAAAAGAAAAATATCCAAAAAATGAACACTCACTTAAATATAATGACGAGTTAAAAAAATGGGTAATTACAACATTAAACACCCCAGATTGTACGGAGGAAGACTTACTAATAGAATCATTTAATGGTATAAGAATTTTGGAATTTTCAGATATAACAACTTGGAAAAAAGAAACAATTAAAGACATTGGAGGTGAAGATGCATTTAATCAGGAATATGATTTAAGATTTATAAATTCTTCTAGAAATTTATTGAGTGAGAATTTAATAGATGAACTATCAAAAAATAAGGAAATTTATGAATGGGAAAAAATAGATGAATTCGATGATAGACTTAGATTTTCATATCAAGAATTTAAATGGTTACAAAATGATGAGATATTCTTACCAATTAATAGAAAAAATTATAAAATTATTATATCAGTAGATGTCTCTGAAGGACTAGGTCAGGACTATACAGTAATGAATATATTCAAACTTGGTGTAAAACCATTTGATCTAATAGAAAAACAGAAACACAAATACAAGTCAATTGTTGATTTCATAAGACTAGAACAAATAGGCATGTTTAGAAGTAACTTGATATCTGTTCAACAATTATCTGAAATATTATATTTAACAGCTTTTGAGTATTTTGATCCTGAAAATGTTAAAATAGTTTTAGAAATAAATACATACGGTAATGAACTCTTGGCTCACCTTCCACAAGTTTTTGATGGTAGAAATAATTATGGTTCTTCAATTTTTTTCAGATTTAAACATAGAGCTGACGCCACTGAAGAAAAAATAGGATTAAAAATTGGTGAGAATAAGAATCTATTAGTAAAAGAATATCAAGAAAGAATGGAAGATAGATCTATAATCATAAATAATGAAATAAACATATCAGAAGTGACAACTTTCATTAAACACACGACAAATGCAGGAAACATAAGATATGCAGCAGATGGATCATCACACGACGACACTGTAATGACAATAATAGATATGTGTTCAATCTTTCAAAAAAATGATTTTAAACAATTAGTGGAAGATTTCATCGATAGTAATACTGATGAAAGTATTAAAAAGTATATAAATGAGGTTTTAAACAATATAGAATATGTTGAGGGAGTTGATTATGGTCAATTGCTTGAAATAAGGAGGAAGAATAAATCTCAAAATAGATATAAAAACGATGTTCTTTCAAATAACTGGAATAACCCATTCAAAAAAATATGAAAAAAGATATGAAAAAAATAGAAATAGTTGAAGACTTAAATTTAAAAGAAGAAGTAATTGTTCAAATGACAGAAAATGACTTACTTTCTTTAATCAAAAAAGAAGGATTAATCTATGTTTTACAAAATTATGAAGTTCCTGAGTCCTTCATACTAAAATGGGGTAAATCAGATTCTGAATATGATGGAATTCCCAAGAGTATAGTAATATCAATGTTAAATCTATCAGAAAACTTTATTAAACAAGCAATAGAAGTAGATTATTTTGAATTAGAAGATATTTATGAGTTAAATATGTTAACATACTCTAATCTTTCGGAAAAATTCATAAAGATTTATGAAAAGTATATAAACTGGGAAAGAATGATATTATACCTATGTTCTTCAGATAAAATTGAAAACATAGATAAGTTTGAATGGATTATTGAAAAGTTTGATTTATGGAAACTTATTAGTGCATCAGAATTATCTATTGATTTTATTAGAAAAAATAGGGCAAAACTTGACTGGAGAATTGTATCAATAATAAATGAATTTTCTGAGGAGAATAGGCAGGAATTCTCCGGTGAAATACCTGATTACAAAGAAGAATGGGATGAATACTGGGAAGAAAATCCACCATCTCCTGTCTTTTCTACAGAAAAATTATTAAATAATAATAATCTTTCTGTAAAAGATATTAGGAAAATTATTAAAGAAAATGTTGATGAAGATAATAGATTTGAGGTAAAACATACCATGGATGATCTATCATCTGATGATATTGATCAGATTAAAAGAATGATTCAGTCTGGTCAAGTTAACAACTTTTAATTGGCCTCAATGGTGACTGAAAGTCCAGCATTTTGAAGCTTTTCTTTCATCTTAGAAATCTTTTCTAACTCACCATATTTAACATCACATTCTCCTTTAAAGTGAACAATGTGTGCACATTGACTAGCCTGCTCATACTCATGACCACAGACCTTCATTAGACAAGTTATAACCCAATCAAATGTGTTAAAATCGTCATTATGCAATACTAACTTAAAAGGACGAGATAAAATTTCATCAACTACGGAGTCGGTTTGTTTTTCTGTAATAGTGCTCATATTAGTTTATAATTTTGTATTCTTTATTTACAATATCAATTATATGTATTTCACAAGGCTGTGTTTTAGCCCATGATTCAAATTTAATTAAATGTTCTTCTCTATCATCATACATTATAAATGTATCTGGTTTTAATTTAAAAATTAACTTACTAAACAAGTCAGATTTAAATTTGAAGGTATCCATACCTGGATTTAAATGTACTTCATTAAAAGAAATATCATAATAATCTAAAATATTCTGTACTTCCTTCCTCAATTTAGTCAATCTACCAGTTGCTAACACAATATATGAATTATTATCATTTGAGTATTTCAAATACTCACTATAAACATAATCATTAATTGGTATTTGAAATATGTCCATATCGAGGGTTTCTGATCTTCCCCACCATCCCCTATGTGGCCAATCCATTCCGGTATTGTCCTTAAACTCCTTTTTACCGTTCTCAGGTTCAGGAGTCAAGAATAACGTTTTATCAAAGTCGAAAGATATTAATTTTTTCACTAATGTAGATTTTTTTATTGAATATATATATTTAGAATGTAAATATACTTAAAAAAAAACAAGAAATGAAAAATGATTAAAAAGTTTTTTTCCAGCTTGACAGTAAAGGATTGGCTAGTAATAATATTAGTTTTAATAACTATATCAGTGTCGGTAAGTTACTTCATGTCATCATCGGGATATAAAAAGGAAATAAAAAGTCTTGAAGATGACAACAAAGATATTCAAGATAGAAGAGATAGTTTAAAAGAAGAGAATAAAAAACTTGCTGAAGAGGCTGAAATATATGTAAAAAATATAAAAATATATCAAAACAGGATAGACTCAGTTAGCAACCTAATATCAAAAAAAGATAAAGAAATTAATAAGCTTAGATTAGCCGCAAGTGACTACAAATCGGCTTATGAAAAAACTAAAAAAGAAATTGAAAATCTAGAAAAAGAACCAATTAAGAGGGTTGGAAATGATTTAATAAACTCTCTAAAAGAAAAAACTAATAAAAATGAATAAAATTTTATCAATATTAATAGCGATTTTACTACCAATGATTGGTATGTCTCAAACATCAACAGATTTGCCGCAATATTTTATAGAAGGCGGAGATACAATTGGAATAATAATATCTATTGAACAAGCACAGTCATTAGATAACGACTCTGAACTTTTAGAACTTTTTAAAAAAATGAGAATAGACTGTGACAGTTTAGATACTCATTATGTAAAGGTTATAAATGCATTAGGTGAAAAGGTCGCTTTACTTGAAATACAAAATAATGACTTAGTAAATCAAGGAAAGGAAAAGGATCTATTAATAAATAATTTAAGAACTAGTTTAGATAACTGTGAAGAAGATGTTTTATTATGTGAAGAACAATTAAAAAATAAAGATGAGGAGATAAAAATACTAAAAAATGAAATTTTTAGACAGAAAGTTAAAAAGATTATAAGTGTAGCGGGAAACGCAGCACTAGCCATACTAACGACTATAATAATAATAAAAAGTTAATTTTAAATATTAATATATAGAATATAAAAAAAATTAAAAAGAAGATGAAGCATCTTAGAAAATTTGAAAAATATACTTCTTTAAGAAGAAAAAATGAACTTATTAAAGAATCTGTTCTTCAAGTAAATGATATTTACAAAGTAAGAACATTCATTGACATCCCACAGTCATTGATAAATGCATATGTTAAAAAAGTAAAAGACACAGCAGGTAAAAATTTACGTCAATTTTTTGGAGATGTTGATATAGCTGAAGAAATTGTAAAATACATAAATTTAAACTACCTAAATGTGGATAAAATCCCAGCTGGTGCATTAATGGGTGATGGTCAAGCTCAACCTCAATCACAATCAGATATAGAAGAGCCAAGTGCACAAGTATCTACACAAGATCAAGCAAAGACAACACAAGATCAAGCACAGACAACACAGGATCAAGCACAAGCACCACAGGTTCAAGTTCAATCGGAACCACAAACTCAAGCGCAGACTCAAAATAACTTTGAAGAGGTAAAAGAGGAACCAACTGAAAAAGGAACAAACGAAGAGAACCCGTCTGAAGAAACTGAGGAGAAAGAAGAAGAAAAAAAACCTGAAGAAGAAGGTGGTACTGAAGAACTACCAGGATAAATAAAGAAAATTATAAAATAAAAAAGCCCATTTATGATGGGTTTTTTTATTTAACAAACTAAATATAATATGAATATTAATAGGTTTAATGAATTCAATGAGGTTCTACTTATAGTAGATGTTCAAAAAAATTTCAGAAAATATTTTTCTGAAATGTATTTAAATGAGTTAAAAAAATATTGTAAAATGTTTGAAGAAGTTTATCAAGTATATGATAATCATAATATTTCTAATAAAAAAGAATATTTATTTGATGAAAATCCAACAATTTCAGTAAATGGTGAAACATATAATTTTCCTAATCAAAAAGATATCATCGAAAAAAGATATAACTATAAAGTTGATTCAAATTTTTACAAAAAAATATTAAGTCCGGATATTTATAAAGAAATTTCAGATCTTGAGAGAGACAAATCAATAAAAAAAGGATCTATATTTCCTACAACAGAAGGAACTATAATAGTGTATGTAGGAAATAATCACAAGTGGTTTCATTGTCCAAAAAAACTTTTAAATGTTTTAAACAGTTTTAAAAACAAAAAAGTTACAATAGTGGGCGGTTCAGACTCAGAATGCCTAGATGACATATTCACAACAGCTGACTCACTTGGTGTTAAAATCAAAAGAGATTATAAATATATATGGTCAGCAAATCATTGTCCAATAAAATGAAAAATATACTTCAATACTTAGATTTTATTAATGAGATAAAAAGAAGTGATTTAAACTACTTTTTAGATAACGATTTATCAAATAAATTTACCTGTTCAATTGAAATCGAAATTGAAACAAGAGATAAAAAAGGATTAGAACAGGATTATACAGAAGACTATATTGAAAAAATAATATTTAATATAAATAACTCTGTATTAAAAGAACTTAAAAGGATAGAAAAATTTGAACTAACGGATGAAATATCAGAATTTATAGAAATATTATTAGATGAAGTTAGAAATGAAATAGATGACTATGAATATCTAATAGATGATATACTTGATTCTGAAAAATATACAGAGGGTTCTTATGAAGAACTAATAATAGAGTTAATAAAACAACAAGTATTAACATATTTTTATTCAGATAATTTTGAATACTTAGAGGATAAATTTAGAAAAAAAATGCCTAATTTTTACAAAAAGTATAAAGATGATATAAAATTTGAATTAGATAATACTTTAGATAGAGGAATAGAAATTTCAAATATTACTTATTATGAAAATATAAATGACCTAATAACATTGATTAATAACTTTTATTCGGATTTTGAGAAACAAAATTATTGGGAATTTAATGAAAGAACTGGAATACACATAAATATCGGATTAAAAGAAAAATTAGAATATAATCCAATAAAAGGTCTACTATTTCTTAATGACACTGGAGAATCTCCATTTGTATTTAATAATATGGAATGGAGAAAAAACTCTAAATTCTGCGGATCATTAATTGATAAATTAAAAGAGGATGATAAATTATTAGATAGTTGTAAAATTGAAATTGAAAATAATAACATTAAATATTGTGAGGAGAATTTAAATAAAATGTTATTCACTATTTTGAATAAAGAAGGATATAAAAACTTTGGTGTAAATTTAGTACCTCTAAAAAACTTCAACTATATAGAATTTAGATATATCGGAGGTAATATAGATAAAAAAGTAGTAATAGATAAGGTATTATACTTTACATACGTAGTTCATCTGATGACTAATAAAGATTTTAAAAGGAAAGATTATATAAAAAAGTTATATAAGTTTTTAAATAAAAAAACTCACTAAATTTAGTGAGTTTTTTTATTTATTATTTATTGCTCAATATTTGACTGAAATTCTTGACCACCTATCAGCTCCTGATCCATCTCAATTATACCATCTAATGAGTAAGCCCACTTTGAAATTTGCTCTGTTAGTTTTTTAGCATGTGTATCATAATAGCTTACAATTTTAGATATTTCACCAATTCTTCTTAAAATTTTGGAAAAAGTATATGCTTCCTTTGTCAATCCTTTAACTTTATAGGTCTGTATAAGGTGATAGATATAAGTAATTTCTGTAGGTGTTACTTTAAAAGACTTAACTTCTTTTTCATCAGAAAACTTAGAAGAACTCATACCACCCAATAGATCAGTAAGTTCAATAGCTATAAATACGGTATTAACATCATACTCTAACTTTTTTAATAAAAGGTCTGTGAGTAAATTGTATTGGGTTCTATCTAAGTAGAAATTGAGTTTAACTTCCCTTAAAGCCTCTTGATAAACCTTCCATTTAGACTGAGCGATGGCATAGTCGGTATCTTTTTGCTCATCAGTCTTACCAAAACCATTAGTTTTAGATAAATATCCCTCAAGATCATTAACGAGTGAATCTAAATTCAACTCATCTGAAAAATCTAGTAGTCTAACTAGATCATCACCACATGTAACTGATATATCAGGTTTAACAGTGTTAACTTCTATTTTATTATTTGTCATATTTTATTTTGTTATTTTTTTGTAAACTAGTTCAAGTGTTTCTAACTTATCTTTAGCATTTGCTAATTGTTCTATCCATTTATCATGTTCTGTCAATAAATCAGAATGTTCACCTATTGCGGCTAATCTTTCGGAGTTAAAATATAAACTAAGATTAGCCTCAGCTTCTGAAATTTGAGCCTCATATTTTTTCTTTAAAGCCTCAAAATAATAATTTGAAATATTTATTTTCATTATACTATAAATTCATTTTTTCCATCAACAACTTGTTGATTATATAATTCTTCAATTTGATTAGCCTTTGCTACTTTATCAACACCATACTTAGATATCAGTGAAGAGAAGGTAGTTAAATCTGGTTTAATCATCTTAATTTTACCGGATTGACTATCTATAGATATTTTATCTATTTCTTGTTCTATTAAAATTGTTATAGATTCATCATCAAAGACCGATAAGAGATCCTCATTTATTTGAACAATAAGTTCTTTATTCAAAAGAAATGAATATTGATCTGGAAGTTTTGAAATCTTTATAAGAGACTTCTGACTCTCACAACCGATAAATTGAAAATTTACTGACATTGGAAAGGTTTTTTTACTAAAAACCTTATTAAAAGTATCTATTGTGTCTGATGACACTTCGTAAAATTTGGCCATTAAAATCTTTTTTATTTTTTATAAGGAAAAGAATTGTTTGTTTATAAAATTGCCAAAAAAATAAGAAAAATTAATAAAATTAAAGATAAAATAGGTAATATTCTATAATAAATTATAGTATTAAATCTAACAGAATCAAAAGGCTTAAATCCAAGTATAATTAAATAGGAATATTTATTTATCTTTTTAATTGGCTCATAGAAATCATACATCTCGCTTAAACCTCTTTCATTTAGAAAATTAGATAATCTTGATATATACTCTTTAATATACGTCTCTGATATTTTATCTATATCTGCTTTTCTAAGATTATACGGCTCACCATATAAATCTTCTGGTATGTTCAAAACAGTATAAATTCTACTAGCCCTATCTATTCTTAGATTATAATTAGCCTCTAACTCAACTTTAGAGTCGGATAAAGTTTTTTTAAAAAATCTAAACAATTTTATTTTTCTGAAAATATTCATGCCGATTATATGATAAAATCATACTTTTGTTTTTTTAAATTCAACATCAATTAAAGAATAATCTACAGAGTAGTATCCATTTTTATCAATTATAACAGCATTTTCAAATTCGGTACCTAATAATTCTTGTGCCATTACACCTTGATAAACAGTTACAGGATCAAACTTATATGTAAATAAATAAACATTTATACCACTATCAGAGGTATCAATTTTTCTTATTATGTTTTTAATTCTTTTATCAGATCTAGCTGTTAAATTACCTGATCCTAAATTAACATCCTCTTTAATCTTACTCAAGTATGTTTTTAAAGCACCTCTAGAACCAACAACACTACTAATATCTGCTAACAAAGCATTCATAGTATCCAATTTTTGCAATAATAGTTGATTGGTATTATCTTTAGTTGCGGCCTTTTTTCCAGTTGTCACCGATACCTGACCACCCTTTTTATCACCAGATTCCTCTTTTTTCTGAGACTCAAAGTCTTTAATTAAGTCTCCAAATACACCAGCTCTCTCTTCAAGCTTTTCCATCATTGAATCAAACTGTGCAGGATCCATAAGTGATAAAAGAATAACATTGGAAGATAGACTTTTAATAGATGCTAACTTTTCAGCGTCTAAATCTTTTATTGAATCTTGGAATGTCTTAACTGATTTAGCCAATTTATCAAAGCAAATGGCTAACTTTTCAATATTAGACATAGCAGCAACTAAAGGATTTCTATTACCAAAGAAAGATGATACCTTATCACCTATAGAGCTAAATGATAAGAGTGATACTATATTTTTAAATTTCTGAAGAGCTAAAATTGTACCGTTTACCCAATTAACTGTTGGAAACTTTTGCCAATTCCCAGATTGAAACTTCCTATCAACAAAAAGCATCAAATCTACAATTTTGGCAAGTTGTGACTTCTTCTCATCCTCAGAAGGACCAAATAGTTTATCTATCATTTGACCTACAACACCTTTGAATTGAAAATTCATAAATCCAGCAATAGCTCTCGGAACAGCCATTGCCCATTGTAGTCCTGGAAACTTTGTATACTTACCCTTGTCTAAAGAAAGAGAGATATCTCTAATATTATCAGCGATCATTTTTGTCTTTTTAAGACCTAAAAATAATTTAGCAATTCCAAATTTCTTATCAACGTCAATTGCGAGTTGTCCGAATTTTAACACCGAAAAAGATGTTTTATCAATCCAAATCTTTTCTGGCCACTTATTATATTTACCCTTACCTATAACACTATCTACCCATAATATAGTATTAGTAACTAATTTAATTTTAGATATACCTGAAATTAAATTTCTCCATGAAAATCTCTTATCCGACTGAATCGCAAGATCTCCATATTTTAAGATAGATTCAATTGTCTTTGGAATCCAAGGTTTATCAGGCCACTTATTATATCTTCCTTTAGATAAAGTTTTATCAATCCATAAAATAAACTCTACAATCATCTTATCCTTTAAGATGCCTGATAAAATACCTTTTAAAGCGTATTTTCGATCAGTATCAATAATTAGCTTACCGTAAGACATTATAGAAGATGTAGTCTTTTTTATCCAACTATCTATCGGCCATTTTTGATATTTACCAGTTGACAATTTCTTATCAACCCAAAGTATGGAGTCGACTACCATTCTAACTTTTAGAAGTCCCTGTATCAATCCTGAAACACTTAAATTTTTATTAATATTTGCAAAAAGATTAATAAAGCTTTGTATTGACTTATTAATATTAGATAACCACTTATCACTTGGATATTTTATAAATTTACCCTTAGAAAACTTTATATCAACTTCTAATATTGAGTCTATTAGTTTATTTAGTGAAAATCTTCCTAATAAATTTGATAAAATATTTTTACCAACAAGTGAGAGTAATTGAGTATATTTTTTTACAGAGTTTACAAGACTATTTAACCACTTATCACTTGGATAATTTGTAAATTTACCCTTAGAAAACTTTATATCAACTTCTATCATTGATGATATTAACTTATTAAGTGATAAGTTTCCTATTAAATTAGAAACAAGACTCTTACCAACTGTTGATAATAGCTTTGAATATTTAGTGACTGAATTAGTAACACCATTTATCCATTTATCACTTGGAAACTTTATAAATTTACCTTTCGATAGTTCAAGATCGGTTTTTAAAATAGACTTATTAATTAAATTTAAACTGGATATTCCTATCAAGTTCGAAACAAGACTCTTACCAACTGTTGATAATAGTTTAGAATATTTAGTAATAGTATTAATAATACCATTTATCCACTTATCACTTGGAAACTTTATAAATTTACCTTTTGTAAACTCAGAATCTACCTTAGATATAGAACTAATAACAAACAGTGTTGACATCCAACCTGATGTAATAGAAGCTGATGATTTGGATAACTTAGATAAAATTTGAGAAAATTTATCAATAGTTTTATAAACACCATTTATCCATTTATCAGTTGGGAATTTTTTAAAATCGGCCTTACCTAATTTAGTAGCTAGCTCAGTTATAGAGTTAGCTACCATAAATAGTTTAAATGTGTCTTCTATTTTAAACTTCTTAGTCTTCTCTATTCCTCTAATGACTAAATCAATAGCGCTATCTATTCCCTTAATAAATGTATCAGTAATTAAATTCTTATAATTAATGCCTGATAGTTTTGAAGAAATATTCCTAAATGATTCAGCTATTTTGAGCAAATTCTTTTCAAATTTATCAATTTTTATATCTTTAACAGTAGGATATAACCTAAACATTAGATTATAGGCACTTTCTAATCCCTTAACAAAATTCTCTGAAATTGATTGTGAAAAGTTACCTTTACCTAATATAACCGAAACCTTTACTAAAGCAGTAGCAATACTAACTACCGCATTTGTCATATCTTTTGTTGGATCACTTCCAAATAAAGACCCTAAGAAACTTTTCTTCTTATTAAGATATTCAAATATTGGGGCAAAAGCCTGAAGAGCTTTACTAACGCCCTCCGACCATTTCAAACTCGGATAATTAGCAAAAGATGCCTTATTTTTAGAAAAGACATTAGCAGCATCGACAATACCTTGTGATATAGTCTTAATTGCATCTGCAAACTGTTTAGGACTAACTCCACTCTTAAACCATCCAGAATTTTTTAATAACAAAGTATATATTGGTGAAAAAACTCCGAGTGCTTTACCAACACCATCTGCCCACTTTATAGGAGGTGGATTTAAAAAGGCAACTTTAGCTTTAGAGAAAATATTAGCAGCATCGACAATACCTTGTGACATGGTCTTAATTGCATCTGCAAACTGTTTAGGACTAACTCCGCTCTTAAACCATCCAGAATTTTTTAATAACAAGGTATATATTGGTGAGAATGCACCAAGTGCTTTACCAACACCGTCTGCCCAAGCAACTGGAGGACCATTTTGAAAAGAGGCTTTTGCTTTTCCGAATAAATTAGCAGCATCGACAATACCCTGTGCTATAGTTTTAATTGCTTCAGCATATTGTTTAGGACTAACACCACTCTTAAACCACCCAGAGTTCTTTAAAAGTATTACATATATTGGTGAGAATGCACCAAGTGCCTTACTTACACCATCTGCCCAAGCAACTGGAGGACCATTTTGAAAAGAAGCTTTTGCGTTTCCAAAGAAATTAGCAGAGTCTGTGATTCCTTGAGAAATTGTCTTAATTGCTTCAGCATATTGTTTAGGACTAACACCACTCTTAAACCATCCGGAGTTTTTCAATAAAATTTCATATATTGGAAAAAATGCACTCAATGCCTTACTTACACCATCTGCCCAAGCAACTGGAGGACCATTTTGAAAAGAAGCCTTTGCATTTCCAAAGAAATTAGCCGCATCTGTAATTCCTTGAGAAATTGTCTTAATTGCTTCAGCATATTGTTTAGGGCTAACACCACTCTTAA
>JACCDW011878499.1_pt1 | contig 19370 bp, 16 predicted proteins | sample 7449781 | NCBI WGS metagenome assembly JACCDW01 (sample SAMN15323449, study PRJNA562643) | freshwater metagenome | isolation source: river surface water | place: USA:Blue River Watershed | collected 2017-08-18
ACTAATAATGTAAGCATTTTTAGAGTTGTTGATGCAAGTATTTACCAAGAAGGACTTGATGTTAAATGTGCTACATTACAAATTACTTCTCCTGGATTTACAGAACCCGCTGAAATTGATGTTACAACATATGCTAGCAGTGGTATGGCATCATTTAATTTGGTGCTAAATGCTTGTACATTGGGTATTGTGTCTGGTAATTGTACACCACAAGCACCCCCTTTACCTGATGGTATTTATAAAATTAAATACTCTGTAAGTCCTAATGATCAAGTTTATGTTGAATATTATCATTTAAGATTAACACAAACTTATAATGTTTATAATCAACAATTATGTAAACTTGAATTAGCAACATGTGAACCTCCTGTAGAAATAAGAGCAAGATTAAACGAATTAAGGTTAATTAAATCTTATTTTGATGCTGCAAAGATTAAAGCAGAAGATTGTCACGATCCTAATTTAGCTATGGAATTAGTAACATATGCTAAAAAAAGACTTGACAAATACATAGGAGGATGTAAAGATTGTCACAAAAACCAATATTAATATGAGAACATGCTCAAACTGTGGTACAGCAATTTCTTGTGGCTGTCAAGTTAAAACAGCATCAGATGGAAAACAAGTGTGCAATAGTTGTATAACTCAATATGAGGCGGCAATTGCAGTAAAAAATAATTCTAATTAAAAATGAGTAATGTCCTACTATATAAAGATGCCTATAAAGAAGATTTTGCAGAATGCATGGTTGAGAAATATAAGTATGACCAGTATGGAATCCAATGTGCTAAATCTGCTATTGATTGTGATTTGGCTCATCTTAGGTATGAAATTTTAAAGTGGGCAGAAAATGAAGATGCTGGTGCATTAACACAAGTTAGTGTAGCATATATGTCTTGGTTACCTGTTACCTACAATGGTAACCCCGCAGCTTATATTGGTAGCTACACATCAGCTGGTCAAACTTGCACTGGTGGTCCAATTATTCCTTGTTGTGATATTGGATTTTCATATCCTGGTGCTAGTAGTAATATTGTAGATATTAATGTAGGTGGATGCTGTACTCGAATAGATATTAACCCTAACGTAACTATTATAAATGGTGGCTCATATCAGTATTATGTTCCAACTCCTGCTGCTGTTTGGACTATCACTCACAATCTTGGGTTTGTACCTAATGTTCTTACTACTGATGTATCTGGTAATGAAATTAGTGGAGTTGTTACTGATGCTAATACCGTCACGGTTGAAATCACTTTTTCTGAACCTGTAGCTGGATATGCTTATTTATCATAATGCCACAAATAGATAAAAAATATTACCATAATATTGACCTTGACTTAAATGAACTTAAGTCGGGTAGATTACACAACCTCACTTCTTCTCAAAGAACAGGTTTAAGTTTAACTACAGCAGATAAAGGTTATTTGGTATTTGATACTACGGTGCTTTCTTTGTATGTGTGGGATGGAACACAATGGCTGAGTACAATTGTTCCTACAGTGAACACAGATTTTATTAATAACTTTTTATTAATGGGTGCATAAGATATGGCAAATTATTATAAAATATTAGGACAAGAAAGTCCTCTTGCTACAACAGAAACAGATCTTTATGTTGTTCCAGCATCTACTTCTGCTGTATGTAGTTCTATATCTATATGTAATAGAGATGCATCTAAAACTACATTTAGAGTGAGTGTATCAGAATCTGGTGCTGTAACTAGTGATAAAGACTATCTTTATTATGATGTGGAAATTAATGGTAATGACACATTTATTGCAACAATAGGTATTACTCTTGCTACAACAGATGTTGTAAGAGTTTATTCTGGTAATGCAAATCTTTCATTTCAACTTTGGGGCACTGAAATAGTATAATATGGCACAAGGATTTACTAAATATAATGTAGCTGCTATTTCAGAAGTCACTATTAAAGATAGTGCTAATTTAGATGCATTTAGCAGACTTAGAGTAAGTAATCCACTTATTTTACATAATTCACATTTTACTTATGATCTTGCTCCTATTATTATGGAGCAAATTACTTCTGGTAGTAATGCTACAATAGCTTATGATACTACAAACAGACGTGCAAATATGACTTTTTCTGCTACGCCTACTGGTGGTAAAGCATACATGCAGTCTTATGAATATCTTCCTTATCAACCAGGTAGATCACAGCTAGTATTTATTACATTTAATATGAATGGTGCTGCTACTGACGTATTAAAGTTTGCAGGATATTCTGATGGTGTAAATGGAATTGAATTTCAAGTTAATGGTAGTGTTAACCAGTTTAAAGTATTTTCTGGTACATCTGCTGGTAATGAAACTGTAGTTCAAGCCAACTGGAATTTAGATAAATTAGATGGAACTGGATCTAGTGGTTATACTTTAGATGTTTCTACAACACAAATTCTTGTAATTGATATACAAGCATTATATGTTGGTAGAGTGAGAGTAGGGTTTGATATTGGTGGAACTATAGTTTATGCACATGAGTTTTTACATGCTAATCTATTTAGTTCTCCGTATATACAATCTGCAAATCTTCACGTTAGATGTGGTATGACTTGTAGTGCAACAGCATCTACAACAATGAATTTTATTTGTTCTGCTGTAATATCTGAGGGTGGCACTGAAGATATAAATGTATTTGGATATACATTTCAACAGGATAGTGGCCCCATTAATGTAACTACAGGTGGTACACACATCTTAAGTCTTAGACCAAGAACTAGTTTTAATGGTATTACTAATAGAACTAGGGTGGCCTATATAGATGTTGAAATATATAATGCTGGAAATCAACCTGTTCATTGGCAACTTTGTTTAGGTCAAGCTATATCTGGAACTACTACATATATTGATGTAAACACTACATATTCTAGTTCAGAATATAATATATTAGGAACACTTAGCGGTAGTCCTGCTATTATTATTGATGGTGGTTATATAGCATCATCAGGTAGTGCTAAGGGGGTTACTAATACAGCTATTATATCTCGTTACCCAATTACTCTTGATGCAGGAGGAGCACATAGAGCTTTAGGAACTTTGACTTTAAAAGCTACTTCATTGAGTGGTACACAAACTTGCTATGCAGCTATTAAATTTAGAGAAATAAGATAAATTTTAAAATAACACTTAAAAATAGTATATTATAGTATATGAAACCTGTAAAATCCAATTTGTCTGTTAATGGTTGCTCCCCTGTTGCATCAGATTGTGTGCAATGGAATGGTCCCGATTTGTGCTGTATTACAGAATGTAGTGGTGACACTCTTAGTAATGTCATCTTTAAATTAGCTCAAGAGGTATGTTACCACAGAGCTCTACTTGATCTTTCTGTTCTAAATCTTGGTGATCTTGCACCTCTTCCTGGAGATGGTGAAAGAACACCTGCTAATGTATTACAAGCTATTATTAACAGAATACAAAATACCTAATGCCAGCACCTAAAGTAGACATATTAGTAAATCTATTAGCTCAGTTACAACCTGATCCAGCTACTACTACGCTTCCTTTAAATGATGCGGATCAACCACTTGACTATTCTACATTGATTGGTAATAAGATTATTCAACATGATAATAATATTACACAATTAATTAGTAGTTTAAATAGTCTTTATAGTACGGTGACAGCACTTAGCACAAGCGTAAATAACTTGTATACAGCTGTAGATCCTGTACCTGATTTTGCATTTCCTGGTATTATGGGTGACAGTCTTGTTCATCCTATTGAAGATATTACATTAGCCATTGGTAATCAGTTTCTTGCACTTGAAGGTGGCACTGGTGATAGTACAGCTCTTGTTTCTGCCACTACATTTCAAGATGAGTTGTATTCTCCATCTACATTAGCATCTCAACCTCCATTGTTTGCATCCTATCCTACAATGGCTGATATACCAAACTGGGTGGCAAGTCCTGCAAATATTGCAGATAGTATAAAGAATTTGTGGATTACAGTGAATGATATGAGAAATGCAATGGATAACTACCTTACTATTAGAGGTGTTACAAGTTGCGGTGCAGTGAGCATATCGTTTACAGTGAATGCAGATGTTACAGCAAATAGAATTATATTATATTTTTTAGGAAATTGTACAATTCCAAGTGGATTTAGAGATGTAAATGCTGTAGGTGGTTCATTAGCCATTACGGACGGATCTTCATCTCCTAATACATACACTGTAAATCTTAATGTTTCAGAAGCAAATCAAAATACAAATGGTGTAGTAATTGATCTTGCATCAACAAATATTAATTTATTTACAACATTAAGTTTACAACTTACATACAGTCTCACTAATGATGACCTTGTGTGTAATGGTATACGTACAGTGAGTGTAGCACCTATTGCAACACCATGTGTACCTGGATCATTATATGCTTTATCAACAACATCATTTACTGGAATTTATCAATTACAAAATACAAATCAGGTTGTAACATATAGACTTCAAACATTTACTGATGCAGCATGTACAGTGTTAGTGGCAGGTAGTACACAAACATTTATTAATCCAACCAGTCCTTCAATAAACTATACAATAGCAGGTTTAACTACAGGCACTACATATTATGTAAGAATGTCTGTTAGTATAGGCGGTTTATCATACACTAACTGTGCTGTTCAATCAGTTCAAACATTATAAAATATAAGAAATGGGATGCTCATGTAATCAAGTAACAACAAGCACTGTAAATTGTGGAACATGTGGATATAACTGCACAAGTTGCGTATGTCCTCCTGATCCTATTGTTATGCCTGAAGTGACATGTGAAGATCCTAATCCTTGTAATGAATTATATCCTTTACAATGTGTAATATACACCGGAACAGATATTAAATGTTCTACAGAATCACTATTTCTTTATCCAAATGTTATTCATTATTTAGTATTGGAAGAGTCTGATACTATTGATAGAAATTTTGTTACTATTTTACAGAATATTAATGAGCAACTTTGTTATATTTTTTCTAAAGATTTTATTACACAATTATTAACTAATATTCAAAATGATGAAGAATTAAGTTTATTATTTTGCAGTATTATTTCAAACTGTAATTGTGATTGTGCTTTAACATGTCCTACAGTTACAGATGCTACATATAATTCATTTCCTTCTGCTACTGATACTATTACGATTGATTTTAATCAAGTGACAGGTGGTTCATCTATAAGTTTTAGTGGAACTATTTCTGGAACCACTCTTACAGTAACAGTTCCTCCTGTGAGTGGATCAATTTCTGTAGGGATGAAGATTACAGGATCTGGTGTTTCACCTAATACATTTATTACAGCTGGTGCAGGTTCATCTTGGACAGTGAGTGTATCTCAAGCTGTTCCTGTTGCAGTTGTAATTTCCGGTACTAAAATTGTTTATACAGCTGCCATCTACAGATATGATACTGGTAATTATTATTATGTGAATAGTAAGAATTCAACTGTATGGGGTGTATACACATTTGCAACAAACACTACAGGAAGTGTTGAGATTGATGTAACTTCTGCATATGATAACACAGGAAATAGTAATTGGATGGTGAGTGTATTTGCTCAAGATCTTATTAATTCAGAATGTTCTGTTGGATATTTAGTGAACACCGAAGAACCAATTGACTACGCGGTTGTTGGAGATGATTGTGGTGTTGGTTTGTATACACCACCCACTGAAGAAAGTTGTAGAGTGCCTTGTATTAATTCTAGCAATTCTCCGACATTCACTGTAAATGGAGACGGATCTCTTAATTTTGCATTTACAACTGAACTTATTCCTACAGGATTTCATCCTGTAACAGCATACACTGTACACTGGTATAAAGAAGATCCAACAGGTGTATACACTGCACAATATGGCTGGCAACAAGTACACACTGGTGTATATGGACCAACTACAAGTATTATCACCACAACACTCACTGGAACAAACTATCTTACAAACAATTATCTTGTATTAATATTAGCTGAAACAGGATATGATGATTGTTATAGTGGTTTACCGCCTCGGATTCCAACTGAAGGTGGAGAAGCTACACCATATTTAGAAAGAGAAATTAAAGATTTAACTTGTAATATTTTTAAATACACTCCTGATTTAAATCCTCCATTTATAAATCCGTAATAAATGGCATATAGTATTATTACAAATCCTATAACTTCTATAACTTCCACTGCTGCGACTAGTGGTGGAAACACTATTGTTGGTAGTGGAACTGTAGCATTTAGAGGAATATGTTGGAATACAACAGGAAATCCTACAACAGCTAATTCTACAAATAGTATTGCTGGAAATAGTACTGCTAATTATTCATTAAATTTAACATCTCTTAGTGCTGGCTCAACATATTATGTAAGAGCATACATCATTGATTCTTTATCTAATGTATATTATGGTAATCAAATATCATTTACAACACCAAGTCTTATTACTACAGCAGCAAGTTCTATAACGGCAACCACTGCTATTTCTGGTGGTACATTTACAGGGATTGTTGGAACAATTAGTTCAGTGGGTGTGTGTTGGGATGTTTCTACAAATCCAGATCCGGATATTAACGATAGTAAAACTACTGATGTTTCTATTGGTGGAGTGTTTACAAGTAGCATACTTGGTTTATCACCTAATACAACATATAAAATTAGATGTTATGTTGAAACAATATCTGGAGTATCATATGGTGATGTGAAAACATTTACAACTGGTGCAACTGTTCCCACTGTACTTACTAGTACAACCACTACAGTTACAAGCACAACAATTGTAGCTGGCGGTAATGTAACATCTGATGGTGGAGATACAGTTATTTCTAGAGGAATTCAAAGGAGTTTATATCCTGATATGTCTTCTCCTTCTAATACTACAATGGGATCAGGTACGGGAACTTTTTCTGGTACAATATCTGGACTTGTTGCTGGTACAACATATTATTTAAGAGCATTTGCTACTAATTCTGTTGACACTGTATATGGTGATATTATTAGTGTAGCAACATTAGGTGGTCCAATTGTACAAACAATTTCTCCGTATTCTATAACAAGCTCTACGGCTGTTACAGGATGTGATGTATTATCTGATGGTGGAACTGCTATCACTGCAAGAGGTGTGTGTTTTAGTAGTACGCAAACACTTCCTTCTACAAGTAATTCTACTGTAGTTAATGATCTATATTTTGCTCAAACAGAACCATTTGTTACATTATTACAAAATTTAACAAAAGACACTACATATTATGTTAGAGCATTTGCTACTAATAGTGTAAGTACACTATATGGTGATGTGGAGATTTTTAGTACTTCACCATGTAATCCTTATGTAGAAGATTGTAATCCTCAAGATCCTGTTGTAGAATGTGACAGTGAAGGATGTGCTTATTATATTCCTGCTGAATGTGCCATATATACAGAAGATTCTAACATATTATGTGAGGGAGATTCTTTTATTACAAACTCATCTGCTACACAATTAATTAATAGTTTTAGTATAATTGGCAGTATTGCAGATGATGTATTAACAGTTACTGCTGTTGAATTTGGTACACTTTCTGTAGGTACAGTGTTAAATGCTGTAGAAATTACAGAAGGTACATACATTGTTGCACAACTTACAGGTACACCTGGCGGTATAGGCACATATCAAGTGAGTGTTAGTCAAACTGTAACAAGCAGAAGAATTGAAAGTGGAAGATTTTCCACTGTAGAAATATTAGAAAATATTAACTCATCTTTGTGTACAGTGTTTTCTAAACAATATATGATAGATATGCTGAACACAATTAAAAACACACAATATTTAAATGTACAGTTTTGTGTTACAGCATGTCCTTGTGGACCCTGTGGCACTTAACATAAAAATATAAAGAAATGTCTGGAATAAGAAATGTAAATAAGAATTCATATCTGGTAACTGCAAAAGATATTAATAATAGAATTGCTGTTATTAATAGGCTTATTGCTGATATTGAAACTACATCAAGTACACTTGACAGTAAATCATTAGTTGTTGGTGCTACAGTTGCAAGTTTTCCTACAGTGGGTATTGTCACTGGAAGACTTGGACTTGAAACATCAACTAATATTCTTTACACATTTGTCGGTGGATCTTGGCAAGCAGTTGTATATCCTTAATTTTAAAATATAAATACTATGCCATTTTACAAAGGAACATTTCAAGAATGTGAAGCTTACGATGATGAAGTCGTAGCAGGAGAAAACTACGGACCAAGCACAACCAACTGGGCTACACCTGTTGAGATTGATGGAGATTGGTACATTATGAAAGCAGAGCCTCCCATGGCAACAACTACTTACATATCATCTACAATGGTGGAAGTTCCAAATTTACCGCAACCGCCTCTTGATCAACCGTAATTTCTTATTAAAAACAAATTGTCAGTTTGTTGGTTTTCTGACAAAGACCCTGGTTATTCTTAGCTGGGGTCTTTAATTATAAACACATTCTTAACACTGAGATGTTGATATTTTATAAATATTCCATACCTTTATATAAAATAAAAATATATGATTTCAGATAATGACATTTTAAAAGCTATTAAATCTAAAAAATCTAATAGAGAATGTGCTAAAAAATTAGGTATTTCTCTTTCAGATTTTCTTAACAGAAGACGTTCTTTTATTGAAAACACATTTGATGATGTAGAAAAGAATTCTTACATTATTGCATTAGAAGAAAAGGTTATTGAGTTTTCTGAGAATGTATCAGATGGTACAGCAAAAATTAAAGCAATTGCTTTAGAAGAGCCTAAATCAGCTGAAGAAATTGAAAAGATTTTAAAGATAGATCTTACTAAATGGAAGCTTTCTTCATATTGGAATAAGCAACATAAAAACAATGGACAAGAATACTGGGTTGTTTCTGCAATGGTTACTAAGAAACAAGAGAATGAACTCAGTATTGAAGATGTTGAAGAATGTTTAAGAAATGTATTTACAACAGACTCACCTTATGAGAGGATGGATTCTGTTAAAGTTACTAACGATAAGGCTTTATTTATTTATACATCGGATAAGCATGTTGCAGCTTATGTAGATGATACAGAAGCTATGTATAAGAACAATTACAATTTTTTAACATTTCAGTCCAGAATGTATAATGTACTCTATGAAGTACAATATTTATTTAATCTGTACGGAAGATTTACTGACATCTACATTATAGACTTGGGGGATAGAATGGATGGAATGAATGCTCAAACAACAAGAGGTGGACATAAACTGCCACAGAATATGAGTGATAAAGAAGCATTTGAAAACGTTCTTGCTGTAGAAAAGAACTTTTATGATGTTATGTTTAGAAGTGAGTATGCACAAAACTACCATGTAATATCAAATGCATGTTCCAATCATGGTGGAATATTTGATTATATGGTGAGTAGGGCACTTGAGATATATGTTAATGCTAAGTATCCATTTGTTAAAACTTCTGTACAAGAAAAGTTTATAGACCACATCTTTTATGGTAGACATGCATTTTTACTGTCTCATGGTAAGGATACAGAAGATATGAAGCATGGACTTCCTTTACATCTTAATGATAAAGCTGAAAACTACATTAATAAATACTTAATGTATAATAGGATTGATCCAGAAGAGTATTATGTAAGTTTTGTTAAGGGTGATCTTCATAAGAATACATCAGAGCAATCTTACAGTTTTAGATATAGAAATGTATTGTCTTTATTTGGTGGATCTAAGTGGATTGGTACAAACTTTGGACCTACAAAAGCTGGTTGTTCTTTTGATATTGTAGAAGCTCATTCTGAAAGAATATTTGAACATAAGATATTATTTTAAATATTAAAAGTTTAAATAGGAAAATAATTAAAAATTACGTAAATTATAATGTATCCAGTGATGACTAGCTACAACAAACCAGATCTTAATGCACCTAGATTTAGACCTAAAAGACATGGTACTCTGAATGCAGAATTCTGTAATAAGATTAGAGCAAAAAAAGAAGAGTATAAACATCTTAAAGATTCTGAAATCAAACAAATTGTTAAGACATTTAATGACAGTTTGTGGCAGACGGTGATAGAAAAAAGAGATGGTGTTGAACTTCTAGAACAACTAGGATTTGTATTTATTGGGACTTGTAAAAAAAAGAAACACGACAATCCTGATATACATAATTCTTTGAGGTATGGTGTAAAAGTGCAGCATCAAAACTGGGAGTCTGACCAGTTTTTAGCTAAAATATTTTACACAAATTTTGAAACTAAATACAGATTTAAATTTCATGAATTATGGGGTTTTACTGGATTTAGAGATTTCAAAAGAACTGTCAGCAAAACATATCCTACCGAATGGAAGAAATATGTTGTAGTTGACAACATGGCTAGAGTTTCAAAATTGTTCAGAAAAAAAATCTTTAAAGAAAAGAAAGATAAAGAAGACGAATTATTAATTGAAACCTACGATGAATTTGATATGACATAATTATAAATAAAATGAGCAAGACAACAATTGGAGAAGTATTATCAAGGGTTAGAAACCAGATAAAAGCTGTTCGTCAAGATGCATTTCTTACGGACAGATTTCTTTATAGTATTGTTTCCAAACATGCAAAGTGGTTGATGAAGAGAGAAGACTCTAAGAACAATCTTATGAAGTTCAACTCAATTATGCAAACATTAGATAGCGTTGATTTAATAGAAACTGATAGGATAGAAGCAAGTTGTACAGGGTTAAAAACAAACATCACTGTTATGAGAACAAAAGAAACTATTCCAATTTTTATGCAGGGGTATTGGGGTCCTTTAATTAGACAAGTGACATCTTTAGATGGACAAATTGATTTTCAACCAATATCTCCAACACAATATGTTAAGATAGCAAATTCTAAAAATTTTAAATACAATAAAACAAATTATTATTGGTATTTAAATGATTATCTATATTTTCCAGATGTTGAGTGGCCTAGTGTAAGAATAGAAGGTGTTTTTGAAGATGACATTTCTAATTATAAATGTATCACTTGTAATGAAAATCAACAATACAATTGTGTAGCAAGACAGGATAATTCTTTTAATGTACCTGATTATTTACATGGTGAGATAGAATCTAATGTTATGAAAGATCTCAGCATTATGCTTCAGATTCCTACAGACAACACTCAAGATAATAAAAACATTTCAAGATAATGGGAAACACATTTATAAAATATAGAACGTTTGATGAGTTGATGGATGAGGTTCGTACTGATTTCTTTACATATGAAATGGAAGGTATGATTGAACCTGGTCAGCTTATTAAAATTGCTCAGAAAGTTAACTATGATCTTGGACTTAGAATCTATACAGAAAAGCAAAAAGTTCTTGAAATTGTTGGAGGTAAAGTAAAACTTCCAGATGATTTTTATGTACTCACTATGGCTCTTCTTTGTGCAGATTATCAAGTGAAAGAAGAAGTGATGCAAGGAAGACATACAGAAAATGTAATATTAAATCCTGATCAATGTTGTAATTCTTGTGGTGAACCTGATCCTACATGCGCGTGTGAAAGAACATATGTTGTATGTGAAGACACGTATGTTAAAGTGATAGAAAGAAGAAATTATTTAACAAGAGAGTTTAGAGAGTTTAAAAGACTTTGGGTGAGACCTTCAAAAGCTGTAGATCCACTGTGTTCTAAAAAACCAGAATATGACAATTGGATGGAAGCAGAACTTAGAAATGGATATTTATACATTATAGGAATTGAATCTGGAACTGTCTATCTTAACTATCTTGGAAACTTAGAAGATGAGAATGGAAACCTTCTTGTGTTAGATCATCCTATGATTAATGAGTATTATGAGTATGCAATTAAACAGCGTATTCTTGAAAATCTTTACATGAATGGTGAAGACGTTACGCAAAAAATGCAACTTATAGAACAACGTATGAGACCTGCAAGAAATAATGCTCTCACTATTGTTAATACACCAGACTTTAAAGAAATGTATAATGTTTGGAAAATGAATAGAGAAGCTATGTACGGAAAGTATTACAATATGTTTAAATCATACTACATTAATCTGTAATGACATTTAAGAAGACAACAAATATTGAAACATTTAATTGTAAACTACAATTTATTATTTCTGATGATATAAAAAAAGAAGTAGATAAGGTTTACAAAAAATATAGTGTTATTCCAAACGATGATTATGAATTAGAAGGAATATTGATTAGTGGTGAGATGGAATTCTACTATTTAATTATAGATTCTAAATATCTTTCACACAATACAATTGCACACGAAATATATCATGCTGTGGTTAGAATAACTGAAGATAGAGATGTTGTAGATGAAGAAACACAAGCATGGTTGTGTGGTTTTCTAAGTGAACAAATATATTCTTTTGCTAAAAAAAAGAAATTAGAAATAAAGTAAGATGGCAAACAGAGAAACACCAGATCAACTGAATTCTTTTACCAAAGGGATGATTAAAGACCCTAATGATACATATATTGGTGAAGGACAATGGACACATGCTAGAAATTTAGTTAACAACTCTCATGATGGTCAAATGGGAGTTGTAGGCAATGAACCTTCTAATTTGTTCTGTGTTAATCTTCCTTATACACTTATTGGTTGCATTTCTTTAGATGAGAATAGATGGGCAATATTTACAACAAATAATGTTAATTCTGAGATAGGTTTATTTAATGAGCTTAAATGTACATACACGACATTAGTTAATGACAACTGTCTTAACTTTAATACTAAGTATTTAATTACTGGTGCATCTAGAAGAACATTTGATTGTTCAGAAAAAATCTATTGGTCTGATGGATACAATCCAGATAGAGTGATGGATATTAATAATGTTCCATGGAAACAAATATGTGTTGATGATAATAATGTTAGTATTTCAAATCCTCCTGGAATTTGGCCCGCAGGTTCTCCTACAGGTTGTGTAACATGTACAGATACAACAGAATTAAATTGTGAGCAATTAAGACTTGCTCCTTTATTAACTACACCATGTCTTACACTTGAAAAAGCAAGTGGATCTGGTACATTATTAAATGGAACTTATCAGGTGGCTGTTGCTTATATGATTAATGAAATCAAAGTGACAGACTATCTAATGGTTTCAAATCCTGTATCAATATGGAGTCATAGTGGTGTAGGTGGAGCTATTAAGTTAAGTGTATCTAATACAGATCCAGACTTTACAGAAATGGAAGTGGTTGTTATTTCTATTGTTAATTCACAGACAGTAGCAAAACAACTTGGAGTTTATTCTACAAGACAATCCACTATTTATATAGATAGTGTAGACCCAACATTAGTTAATATTCCAATTGCAAATATTCCTTTAATTACACCTGCAATTGAAAAATCAGATGGCATCTATCCTCTTAATAATTATTTGTTGAGAGTTGGTCCATATACAAAACCTGATTTTAACTATCAACCACAAGCTAATAGAATTTTAGCAAGATGGTATTCTGTAGAATATCCTGCGGATTACTATCATAAAGCTGGTATTAATGTGGGGTATATGAGAGATGAAGTTTATTCATTTTTTATTAGATGGGTGTATAACACTGGTGACAGATCTGCTTCCTATCATATTCCAGGTAGACCTTACAATTATAATATTCCTGGTGTTGTAGGTCAGAATGATGCTTCTTGGCAAACATCTAATACAGCTAAACTTGCAGGAATCTACCCTATTCCAACACCATCTATATTTGATGGAGGTACAGTGGTAGCAGCTGGTTCAATGGGATATTGGGAATCTTCAGAAAGATATCCAGATGACAATCCTGCTGTATGGAATCAACCCAACAGTACAGGTAATGGACCATTCGATCTTTGTGGTAAAAATATCAGACATCACAAGTTTCCAGATAATGCATTAGATAACCACTTTACAAATGGTGGTGGTAGTATTAGAGTGTTAGGTGTTTCTTTTGAAGGCATTACAGCACCAAAAGATCTTAATGGAAATATAATTGATTCTATTGTTGGATATGAAATACTAAGAGGATCAAGAGAAGGAAACAAATCTGTTATTGCCAAAGGTATGGTTAATAACATGGAAAGATATAATGTTATTGATGCTAAAACAAGTAACCCAACGGGACAACAAGTTTTGATGCAAAACTATCCTTACAATGATGTTACTACAATTGATCCATTTTATGAAGGTGGTGTTGGAATGACAGCATTAACTAATTATGCATCATTTCATTCACCAGACACAACATTTCAAAATCCATATATAGGAGCGTTTAATTTAAGAATATATGGATATAATTATGGAACAATGTCAGGATGTTATTCTGCTCCATACAAACATCCTGAATTTAAAATATTAGGTCAACTTAGTGCTGATATAGTTAATGTTTTTGCAATTATAGTAGCTGCACTTCAAACTATTAGTGCTGCTTTAGGTGCTGATCCAATCACTGTTCAAGGTAATTCAGATATGCCTTATAATTTAACTTTAGGTGTAAATATAGGTTCAGCTCCTGATACATTTGGAAATGCATCATATATTCTTAGAATTGCAGCTAACACTGTAATTACTGGTGTATGGCAAGTAGCTATAGGATTAAAAGCAAACGGGCAGAAACTAGCAGAACTTGTTACATCATTAATTGGACCTGAACAATATGCAACACAGTTTAATTCACATGGTTTTTATAATTCATTTAATCCAACAACAGCTACAATAGCTTCGTCAAATTATGGATATATAAAAGACAGTGTGCAATCATTTGATGGACTTTCTGTAAATAATTTATATAGAAATCCATATGTAGTTATGAAATTAAATTCTGCAATGCCTAATCCTGGAATTGCAGATAATTCTAAAAATATATTAGGTATAAATGGAGACTGTTTTACAAGAACAATATCTTCTAATTATGGTGCTATTAAAGTAGATTTTGCATCACAATATGGACAAGTGGAATCTATTAGACAGATTCCTATTTCTAATTGTATTTATACAATAGGTCAAGCACCAATATTCTTTGGTGGTGATACGTATATTAATCGTTATACAGAAAAAAATAATTATTTGTATTTTAACGATTGGCTTATTGGACAACCAGAAGATGTAACATACAATTATTTACAATATCAAAATATTGTTGGTACATATTATTTTGTAGATAATAGAAAGCAATATGTTGATAATTCAATTTTAATAAGTCCTAAAAAATATTATAGACTTAATAAAGGCGGAACTATTGTTGGTAAGGATTATAATGGAGATCCTGGTTGGAAAGTTGATGGTGCTAACTTTTATTTATTCTGTAATGGCGTAAGAGATTTCTTTGTTGAATCTGAAGTTAATGTTGGATATAGAGATTGGGAAGAAGAAGCAAGTAAGAGATTTTATGATCCTTATGGATATACAGATCTTGTTACATTATTTAGAAGTGATCTTGTAAAGTTTCCTGCCTATTATAAATATGATTATTCACTTTCTGTATCTAGAATGTATAATCAATTTATTACATGGGGTCAGGTGTTATCAAGATCATTTGATCCACTTGTAGCATCTACATGTTATGCTTATTATCCAAGAAGAATTCAATATTCTCTTCCACAACAAGAAGAACTTAAACGTGATAACTGGCAGAGCTTTTTAGTTAACAACTATAAAGACATGCCTAGTAAAGTAACCTGTGTTAAACAAATTAACAAAACAGGTGCTTTAATTATGTTGGATAGACAATCCCCAATGCAAATAATGGGTGTGGATAGTCTACAAACAGATACAGGAATTAAAGTGACAATTGGTGATGGTGGATTATTTAATCAACCATTGCAGAGTCTTGTTAATTCAGATCAGATTTATGAATATGGAGCTTGTCAAAATAGATGGGGTATTACGTCTACACCTTATGGTGTATTCTATGTGAGTCAAGAACAAGGTAAGATTTTTGCTTATACAGGTCAACTTGAAGAGATTTCTAAATCAAATATGAAATGGTGGTTTAGTAGATATCTTCCTTTACAACTTGCTACATACTTCCCTAATTTTGATTTAAATGACAATCCTGTAATTGGGGCTGGTGTAACAACTGTTTATGATAATATAAATGAGGTGGTGTATTTCTCTAAGAGAGACTATATACCAAAACGTAATGACATTCAATATGATCCTGTATTTGGATTTTACTTAGATAATGGAAACACTAATGTAAATGTATCTCCATTATATACATACGATTGTCCTCCAGGATATGAGTATATTGATGGTGAATGTAAACAGATTACAACAGAACCTTCAATAACATCTATAACAACATATCCCACTGAACCATCAAATGATCCTATATATGGTACATTAGGAACTGCATTATATGATCTTGGATATAATGGTGCAGCTGTTGGTACATACACTAATATTGGACAACTTAATAATTTCTGGATTAATGACACAGGAACTTCTGTAGATGGACCAGTGAATTATCTAATGATTAAGACAACTGCTACATCTGGTATTCCTAATGATACAATTACATATAATGTTTATTTGAATAATGTACCCACTGGTAAAATTTATTATGTTGCAATATGTTCTTATAGTGTAGATCCTACTACAGCATACACTAATTTTAGAATTACATTAAATGATGAGGTGATAGTAGATCCTGATCTTGCAGCAATGAATGCTGATAGCAGACTTCCAGGTTCTACAGCCACTGATGTATCTAATACATATCTTCACATCTATCCTATACAGATAACTGAAGCTAATAATACATTAAAGCTTGAAGGATCATATGAAGGATTTGGTGCAGCTTTATTAGATAATAATCAATTTGAAATATTAAATGCTACATCATTTACTGATCTTAATGTAATATTTAAAACTAATGGTTCAGCATCATTTAAAACATTTGAATATTCTTGTAGAGGTACTGCTACTCTTCAATATACATATGGTGAAGCAGAACCTGTATGTGTAACTACATTAACAGAACCTTTAGAGTATAATACAGAAATACTTCCTCCAATCAGTATTCAATCTAAAATACCTGTTTCATTATGTGATCCTGCGTATTTTGAAGATGCATCTTGGACTATTTCTTATGATGTAAAAAATAAACAATGGATTAGTTTCCACGATTGGCATCCTACGTTTATGCTTCCTTCTAAAAGACATTTCTATACAGCATATAAAACTTGTTTCCAAACACAAACTGGATTGTGGAGACATAATGATAGATGGGATGATTTCTGTAATTTCTATGGAACCTACCATCCATTTGAGATTGAATATGCATTCCCTACAGGAACCACTGTAACTACAATGCGTAATGTAGAATACTATTTAGAAGCATATAAGTATAGTGCTAATGGTCAAGATAAGTTTCATTTGTTAGACTACAATTTTGATTCTGCAATTGTTTATAATTCAGAACAAATTTCTGGACTATTAAATCTTAACTTAAAATCTAAATCAAATCCATTCCTCTATCTTAATTATCCAATTATTAATCCTACAGGTTCTACAGAAATATTATTCTCTAAAGAAGAACAAAAATATAGATTTAATCAGTTTAATGATATTACAAAAGACAGGGGAGAATTTAGTGGTGTCGAAAATATTCTTACAACAACATTTCCTAATGGATATGTTTGGTTTGTAAATCCTTTTAGTGTAGATTATTATAAGTCGGCTACACAGAGAAAGAAATTTAGGCACAATGTAAGCAAGGTGCTTCTTAGAAAGAATCCTCCAGAAATAAGAAAAGAAGGTGTAGATGGAAGAGGGGATATTAAAATGATATTCAAATTTATTAATACAAAACTTCAAATATCTCAAAAATAATAGTAAATGAAAAAGTGGTTAGATAAATATCAATCAAAAGGTGAAGTTAAAAAAAGGGTTTATCAATATACACCTCAAAATTTAATTACCCCAAATTTTAATGGGTTAGCAGCAACTACATATGACGTTACTCCTACAAATAACATGCTTCCTGAAGTTGTTATAAAAGCTAAAAGAATAAAACCTCAGGCTAATTTTCATTTAAATCTACAAAATCAAATTTTTGCAAATAATACAAGAGATAAAGTACTTGCTAATAGAAGAAATTATTATTTTCCATATGAAACAGAACAAACAAAAAACATTAGAAATTTAGCAGATGAGCAAGTTTTTAAAAGTTCTGGTGATTTAATTTCAGCAATACATCCTATAGGTGCTATTATTAATGGACTATATCAAGGTTTTGATAAAAGTTTTCCTGCTGAAGGATTGAGATTTTTGCCAAATAAATTACCATATAAACAATCTAAAAGTTATAATAACGTAATCCCTATTTTAAAACCTTTTGCTAAAAGTATTGACTTTTTTCAATCATTAAACAATGTTCGTAAAGCAGATAGTTTATATAAATCAGCTGACAGTATAGATTTATATAATCAATTTAAAGAAGGTGGATTAACATCTAAAAATTCACTAAATAGAAAAGTAACATGTTCTAATTGTGGTTGGTCATGGAAATTATCTGATGGTGGAATGGATCCTATGACATGTCATAAATGTGGTGGTGATATTAAGATGAGAGAAGGTGGAGAATTAGATCAATATCAAGATAAAGGTCAAGTAAATTTCAGAGATCAATTGTTTCAAAGAAATACACCTATTGTAGACCGTGGAAATTTTTCAAATGTTGCATATACACCAGCTCAAAAAGCTGCAATGCAAAATGCAAATCTTGTTAGAAAAAATGAAGAAAAAAAGAAGTTACAAGATGAGATAGCTGCAAGACAATCTAAAGAAAAAGGAACGCCATATAAACTTCCAACAGGAGTAACTAAAAAATATAAAGATATGAATGTTAAAGAACGTTCATATGTAGATGCACAAGTTTTAAAAAATAAAGGTAGATGGAATGAAAACCAAGTTGAACAACCTTTTTTAAATACATTTAATCCTATTACCATGTTATATGATATGGCAGCGGGATTAGGTGAAGCCCCTTTAATGTCTGATGTAACAAATTCTTACATGCCTTATGTAACAGGTGTAGCTGCACCTTTAACTGCTGGTGCATTAGCTGGAATAGGTGCTAATACTATAGGACAGTTTGTAAATAATTTAGTAAATCCTTTAGCTGGTACAGGTCAAATAATAAAAACTATTTTAAATCCTAGAAATATATCTAAAGGATTATTTAGAGGATTACCATCTTTTGTAGATGATGTTGGTAGAAGTTTAGATTTAGAAGAACTTAGAAGAGTTTATCACAATTCAGAAAGATTTTTACAACCAGAAGAAGCAAGATTTTTACATAAACATGGACATGGACTAAGAGAAAATTACAGAACTCAAAACAGTATTTGGAATAGACAAAATAATTTAACAGAT
>JACCDW011819338.1_pt1 | contig 19369 bp, 17 predicted proteins | sample 7449781 | NCBI WGS metagenome assembly JACCDW01 (sample SAMN15323449, study PRJNA562643) | freshwater metagenome | isolation source: river surface water | place: USA:Blue River Watershed | collected 2017-08-18
CCGCAAGACTCGCAAAGCTGGCCGCAAGACTCGCAAAGCTGGCCGCAAGCACTAACCCCACCCCTCCCTCCACAACACAATAAAAATCACACCTATAGTGCTTTTTATTATGAATCCGCCACTAGTCTCCGTCCATAGTAATATGTAAACAGACGCCCATAACTACCATCGCGTGCATAATACAGCGTATTTCCATGTCGTACACCCTTATAATATCGCGCCTGGTACAACAGCCGCCCATTACGATAATGCATACCCACATAGTTTTTCACTCCATCTTCATAAAAAACCGCCCGCTTCAAGAGCCCTGTCCCAATCTCATACACGCGCAACCAAGAATCTAGAATCCCATGTCGGTACGAACCCTCCATATGTCGTACACCATCCACCGTACATATGAACTGCCCATGTCGCTTTCCATCCCGCTCATGCCATGTCTCAACATAGGTATGTCCATGTAATACATAGGTCCGCTGATGTTCCGCCGGCAAGAACCGCCACCGCTGCCGACATAGACTACATGACTGATGTCCTAGGCGCAACACATCGTCAAAACACATGTCATGAATTACATTGGAACCGCGACAATCACATTCCTGGCCTTGTGGCAAGAACGGCCGCTCCGCCGACTCCTCCTCATGACATATGTAACATACAGGTACACTCTGCGAACCTGATGTGTCAAAAGAATCCATATCCTATAGTGCTAAGCTCTAGAAGTTCACTATAGGAATTCTTTACGCATTAATCCACCGAAAATCCCCCCAGGCGACCCGCCCTAGGCTCAAATCACGGTCATTCTTCGTATACACGAACCACGCCTGCCCATCGCGTAGGTCCATGCCGATACAATATTCCGTCCCTAACCCCTCAAAACAGAAAGGGACAGTATATGCTTTCGGCGCCAGCGTCAGACGGTCCAACTCCACGAGTACGTGGAAATAAACCCGTCGCCCATCTCTCACGACGACCCCATGTGTCAGTACATACCATCCACCCTTATAGCCAACCACACGAGTGGACCCACGCAAATGCTGGAAGAATGCCGGCATGTCTTTTTTCAGGACAAGGGACCCAGTGTCTACACTATAGAGTGTGTATGGGGACCATTGATATACATAGACTCCACACTCTCCCCAGAAACACCAGTTCTTCTCACAGGACCGGCCCTCTGGCGAGGGGAGGGGCGTGACATCAACATAGGTTTTGCCAGACTCGTCCAGAACTCCAGTACACATTTGGATACGCCCCCCTTCAGCAAGGTTCGCCGAACATCCATACATGCCGACTCGGCCGTCCCCTCGCCGATACAGGCGCACATCCTCCACACCATTAATCAACGCATTCCTATAGTGTACCCCTGAGGCATAGCTAATGGAAAGTTCCTGTGGCTCACCCGTAGGTCGCAGCTCTGAGTCCAGCCGCACAAGATAGTTTCGTGTATTTACGGTCTTCCCATCTGCCCATACATAGGCACCATCCACTACACGATAATCGGCACGGCGCAGATTCATCAAGTAGGTACCATCCTCTAGCCGCAAGATGGAACTGTTTCCTGGTGTATATGCCTCCACATCCCCAAAACCGAAGACAGACCGGCGCCCCCCCTTAATCACCGGCTCCACATAAAACAGGAGGTTCGTCATAGAGTTCTTTAAGCCCGCCAACGCTGACCAGCGGTTGATGTAGGAAAGAACTAACTCTGACCCACGACCGCGCACTGCCGCATCATCCTTATAGAGATAATAGTGGAGAATGGTCCCCTGAAACGCGAAGCCCCCATTATAGACACCGTCCTCAATAAACAGGGAGTCGCCTGCAGGGTAGGGGACGTCCTTCCCCAACCACCACCAACGGAATGCAGAACCATAGTCGCGCCGATCCAGGGCCGCACACAAGGCCATATATATAGCCTCCGTCCGCTTGGGATACTGCTTATACGCGCGCTGGACCCAGAGCTCCATCTTCTCCCAGGCCCCCAGGTCGCGCCACAGCTCCGCAATCTTATAGTGCGAATACCAGACCTCTTCCCACCAGCCACCCAGCGCAATCCGCTTCTTATACAGGGCTATGGCCTCCTTCTTCTGTCCCATACACATCAAGGTCTGCGCCAGGTAGAAATGCGCGCGTACATTCTTGGGGTCGGCCTCCAGCTCGGCACGCAGCAGTCGTTCATCACGCGGATACTTGTCAGCCTTACAGCCCCCATCCCCTCGGTCATCAATATAGAGGACTTCTTTCCCCAGTTTCTCCGTGTCCTCCCCAGACCAGTACTCGTGGGTCGCCCCCACACAAGTCCAGCCCCCATCTAGTCGCAGCAGACGCATGTTGTAATACTCTATAGTGCTGTTCTTCTGGAGTACCATGTAGCCGTTCTTGGTAAATCCCTCCTTGGCCTTCGCCCATGCCGGCCCTTCAACCAGATTCATGTCCGCGTCCACGGCAAGTGCATAGCATTGGTCCAAAGACCAACCAAGGCTTTCCGTGAATTTCATACACCCACGGAACGACGCCGAACGAGACACGCCGAAGTTTACGAATGGCTCACCGCCCACAGCATATGACTTCCCCTGGCCTTGCCCCTTCATCACCTCATGAATCACTTCTATAGTGTTATCCGTGGAACCAGTGTCGTAGAAATAGAAGGCATCTACAAGTGGCGCCAAATGGTTAATACATCGCGCAATAATCCGCGACTCATTCTTAATCATCAACAGGGCAATAACACGAACCATTTTCGCACTAATTTAATTGAGATATGATGTCATTTCTTTATGTGAAACATTATGTCTTACATAAAGAATTCATGTGGGTAGCACTATAGGAATTTTTCTGGAAAGAGTTTCAATGTCTTCCTCTGACTCTGACCCACATCTATGTCAAAAACCGATGTTGATGTCCGATGTGAACCTAATCTATGTCTCCGCCTTTATGGAAGTCGCCGACCGGCCGGCACTCAGCTCCGCGGAGCTCGAAGGGTATGTAGACCAATTCGCCAAACTCGCATCAACATCAATACCTATAGTGCTTTACATATGTCCTGTGTACTATGACATCTTCGGTACCAGACTTGCAGCGTATCCCAATGTTGAATGCATTCTTGCCGACATGCCTGAAACATGGACACATCGTACATTTCAGGAGACGACCAATCTCCAGCTTCCCACTGGTCGTAACCCCGTGAAAGATAGCCTCGGCTACATCACTCTCCAACATAGCAAAATAGAGTGGGTCGCCAACGCGCTCCTCCACCGACCTACTGCGACACATGCCGCCTGGGTGGACTTCCGCCTACCCCATGTCTTTAAGTCGGCGGAACCGCTCCAGGACTTAAAGCGCTACACAAAACGCAGCTTCTCGGCCGACACCCTCTACATGCCTGGCTGCCATCCCCCACGTCAAACCATTCCCTACCATTCTCCCCACTGGCGTTTCTGCGGTGGATTCTTCCTTGGCTCGCGAGACCGGCTCATGGACTTCTGGAACCTCACTCTCCAACACCTCTCCACCTGGCTCGCCGCGGAGTCCACCGCCTCCTGGGAAGTCAACTTCTGGGCGTGGCTAGAGGCCAACCACAGCTGGACCCCCACCTGGTACGCCGCGGACCACAACGACTCCATCGTCCAAATCAAAGAACCCCCCACCATCCTCACCACACATCCCAAAGCCCACCCCAAACAACCCCTACAGTGCCCCCCCTTAGAAAACGCCCAGCTCCACCCTATGAATACATCCTATGTTAGACATCGTGGACTCCACATACTCAACACCCGCTACATCAACTATAGGATGTCCCCCGCCGGTACATACGATACATCGGTTCTCCATACATCCAATGTATGTACCATCCTAGACGCATCCTATAATGCATTCCTCAGCCACCCCCTCAGCAACTCCCTAGACATACCCTCCCATCCTACCCACATACATGGTCTGGAGGACATACGACTCTTCTCCCATGACAACAAACTCTACGCCCTCGGCACCCAACGCGAGTGGAGCCCCTGTGGTCGCAATCGTATGGTCCTCGGCCTCTATGACGCCGCCGGCGCCAAAATACATTCTGCCCTCCTTCTCCAACCTCCCATTGATACCGCCTGTGAAAAGAACTGGATACCCACCAAGAAACCAGACTCAACTGCCATCCATTTCATCTACAAGTGGCACCCCTATAGTGTAGGTACGGTCAATACCGAGGGAAAGCTCCAACTTCACACTATAGAGGATTATGGCACCGCGCTTCAGGGACTCAAGGGCTCCGCCGTTCCAGTATCGTGGGGCGGCTCCCTCTGGACCCTCGTTCACCGGTCCGAAGGTCTCAAATATACACACTGCTTCGTCCTCTTGGACCCAGCGACACTCCTCCCCCAGGCAAAGACACAGGAGTTCATCTTTGAATCCGTGGGCGTGGAATACTGTATTGGATTCACCGTGGAAGGCAATGACGCTTGCACTAGTGCCCTCTTCTGGTATTCTGTACAGGACAGCAACCCTACATGCCTCCGTATACCCATGTCCGTTTTCAGAACAGAACCAATCAACCAAAACTAAAACCCATGTAAACCAGAGCCACATTCCTATAGTTAAACCCCCACTATGTCCTCTACGGAATTTTCCACTGTTCGCTGTGGCTGCTGCGACGAAACCGGCCACAGTACCCGCCGCTGTCCTGAGCTCCGTCCACCGCCACTTGGCTTTGACAAAGGTGGTACTCGTATTCCTGATGATGAAGGAGAAGATGGCGAGGATTGCTCCCTAAAACAAAAAGCGAAAGCCATCAACATTTACATTACCCCACTCAAAAACCCACGGGCAAAGAAACGTAGCCGTCCTATGTAGGTACCATCTTCTCAAAACATTCTTATAGTGAATTTCCCAAGGATTTACACTATAGGTATTATTCTAATAACTCCTTCACGAGCTCCCATACACGGGCTCGTGTTTCCATGTTCGTATGTGCATGAAATGTCCCAGCAATCAGTGACGCACATACGGCCTTCAAGTGCACCAGATTCACGCCCCGTTCCGCCGCCTTTTTCTCAAAGAGTCCGCGCATCATCTTCTTATACTCCTCCCCAGTCTTCTTTCCATACAGACAATCGTCATACCCAAGAATAGACTGGTACATTTTCCCATAATCATAGAGCCGGTCTCCGCCAAGTGTAAAGACCGAGCCCAAACACCCACGCATGTCAAAGACACGTACCCTATAGTGAAAATCATAGAAAATGTTTGAGAACCAGAGGTCGCCGTGAATTAGTGGAACAATCCGCACATGTTCCTCCTTGGAAAGATAATCGGCCAACTGGTCTAGTACACGCCCCTGAACCGCCTCCGCGTCGGCGTATGGATAGTCCTCCGTCTTCTCAAAGCGACGGCGCAACTTATCTATATAATTTGCCTTCACCAAATTCAGATGTGGCAGTAGACTGTCTCCGCCTGCACTTGCATGAATTGCATCCACATAATCAAACAGTTTGTCAAGATGGAGTTCGTACAAGAGCTCCTGATGATACAGGTCATAAAATGAAATCCCTTTAATGTATTCCTGTTTAATGTAAATGAGTCCGTCCTTATGGTATGAACCATAGAAAGTCGGATAATAGGCTGCAAGTGGACCGAGCCCACTAAGCCGCTGATAATAATATTCTTCGCCGGCAATCGCCCCCTCAGGGCCCACTTTCACAATTTGATTGCCCTGGATATAGATATTGTTATAGCGATTATTGGGAAGCTTATTTATAATCGGCTCACCCTCATTATTGGACTGAAAAATCCCAAGAGCCGATGTGCTGTTAATATACGGATTTACTGCACGATCATCAATGTATACATCGGCAATCGGTTTTCCAAAAATCAGTTCATCATAGGGAATGTTGAATTTCTCCAGAGTATCAAATGTAATACGGCCAATATCCTTCACGACGGCTCCCACATTTCCCCCATGTGTCTTCATGCGCCGTGCCGTATGTATGATCACCGTGTGTCCTTCGGCATGTAGGCGCTGGGCAAGGGCTACCATGTCCGCCACAGGTTCCACCGTTGTGTAATCACCTGGCACCGTGGGATATGATACAAGGGTGTTGTCCAGGTCAAAACATACACGCATCCGCGGCACTGCTAGGCGAGGCAAATAGGTACTAATTTCGGCAAGAGAACCAATATGAATAGACGGCGCAAGCAGCCCCACCGATTTCAGTTCCAGTCCGCGTTCCAACGCGATTTTATAAAGCTGCGACATGTAAAGCTCCTTGTTGTTGTCGCGGTGAAGCAGTGCCCCACACAATTCACGAAATACTCCTATAGTGCGAAACCCATAGAGACCACATGAGTAAGTGTTGGAAATACGGACTTTTTCTTCAATCGCCGTTATATTCTGGTGCTCATCCGTGCGGAGGAAAGAATAGGCTGTGGAATCCGTATTATCCACCGATGTCCCAATGAAGGAATAAGGCTTCTCCTCAAAAAAATCCGGTGGAAAATAACTAATCACATCATTGTCAATAAAGAGTATATTTTCATCTGTCTGAATCGCCCGTGTACCAATGTAGGCACTCTCCACTGCTCCGCGAGTGACATAGGGTAGTTCAAAAAATGAAAGCCGGCGACCTTTAATTACACTGCGAACTACTGTCTCAAAATTATAGGACGCAAGCAATGGCGAATAAATAAAATGAATGTTTTGAACAGCGGCCGGCAATTGTTCAATTACATACTCCAGCGCGTATTTTCCATGAATCTTGTTGAGCGGCTTGGGGAAACTGTAATTGCCGAGGCGTGTTCCCAGCCCACCACATAGAATTACAATATACATTTAACCTTAATAATTTCGCGCGCAAAATCTTTATGTTCTCAATTACTTATAAACAGAGATTGAACTGGTCTAAATATATTAATTCTAACCCACACTAGAATTATGAATTCACCATACAAAACAACATTTGTGACGGCATGTTTCAATTGTAATAAGAACCAGTTTTTCATTAATAAATATCTGAAAAAATCCCTACGGACAATCACTATAGAGTGCCCCTTAGTTATTTATTGTGAAGAGGAGCATGCGGATATATTTCGGACAATTCGCCGTCTTTTTAACTTGGACCACATTACACATGTGATTCCAGTGAAAATGGAGGAGCTCTTCTTCTATCAATACAAGTACCACCTATTGCGCGGTGAGGATTTAGCGACAAACTATAATAAAAATGCCCATATTGTAATGATGAATAAGTTCAAGTTCTTGCAAGAGGCCATACAAGAAAACCGATTCTCCACCACACATACTGCTTGGATTGATGTCAATCTTCTGGAGAAGAACTTTAATGACTCGGCGAATTATTTGGATATCAATATATATGACAAAATTGCACACATATGTGCGAACCCCCGTGATAAATTCACTATAGAGTTGATTAATCATTGGATGCCGTCGTGGTATTCAGATTTGAACGCATTCTATAGCCGCTATCAATGGATTGTTGCTGGCTGTTTCTTCACAATGGAAAATATGACAGGCCTAGTCGTTCTGGATAAATTAATTGCCAAGGCGGTGGAAATCACGATGCAGGGCTTTGGGAGCGGTGAAGAGAGTTTCTTTTCTTTCGTTATAGATGATGACCCTGATTTATTCAATCTCTATGTCGGCGACTACCAGGATACGATTCATAATTATTATCGGATTGAAAAAAATCATAATTATGTGAATTGGGTCGTTGATAAATGGAAGCATAGTGGGCGTGAAAGTATATACCGTAATATCCAGCGGACAATTGGTGCATAAGTAATAATCCCTATAGTGCTACACTATAGGGATTATTCTCTTACAACTTCAGCAACTTGATGTAGAATGTGGTAATTGCCGCGACCTTTTTCTGTCTATCCTCAGACGCAGGCGCTTGCGCTAGCACATCGTACAAAGATGCAATGTGTTTGCGAACATTCAACTCCGCCTTGATGTAGAACTTGGAAAGAATCCCCTTGAACGCATCCTCTAGTTCATCCTCATGGGGCAACACCTCGGCACCGAACAACCGTACCATAAAATCCTTGCGACTGTCGCCAGCCTTCTTGAACTTGTCAAAACACTGAATCAGCAGGCCTGCGTATTCCTCAAACACGAGCCCTGGGTTCTTCTTCAGCTCCGCCGCATGGACGGCCACCTGGAGACCAAAGAGTCGGTCCTTAATACGCGCGTACCGCGGGTCCACGTACAACCGCTCCGCCTCCTGGAAGTGAATATCCGGTTTGTGGGCCGCATAATACCAAGGGAACTTCAACTTCATATACAAGAGTCCGCCCGCTGGTTCTGTGAAGGCAAGCATGAATCCCTCCAAGTCCTCCACTGATCCCTGTAGTGCTTCCTCCATCTTTTTCACATAATAAGACTCAATTGCCTCTCCACTACAGAGAATCTCTTCTACGGGTGCGGCGTGAAGGATGGCAGACCCAGCCGAAGGCAACTCAATCTGTACCCCATCTCCTTTATAATACACCGTCGCCAGATGGGCGACAAAGCTGCGACCATAGTCCACAGTCAAGCCCCAATACGGATGCTCTGGCACCGCTTCAAAGACAACGGAGGCAGCCTCTTCCCAAGAAACCCCTCTCAAATGCTCGTGTACACACTCGTAGAACCGGTCAAAGGAGCCATAGGAGGCAACAATCGCCGCCTTGAACGGCTCTACGACGGTGGACGCCTGCGTAGCAAACAGACACGACTTGGAACCCACATAGTAAATAACTCCCTCAATTTCCCTATAGAACTCCCCCACGTCATGCCGCTCCTTTAAGTACTGAATATAGTCCCCTTGGATGGAGGCTTCCCTGACGGCGGAAACATTCATCAAGGAACCATCTACTTTCGGCAGCACAAAGCACCGATTGTAGCGTACGGCGCCAGGGTCCACACGGATCCGCGGCTCGGTGAACTCACAGGCGAGGTACTTCTTGAGTGGCTCCACAAATCCATACAGCTCGGCGTGGCTCTGAAACTTCCGCAATTGGCTCGTCTCAGGCGTCACAGGCAACGATACACGAAGCGGTAGCCAAGTAGACGATGTAGGGTCGCAAATCAAATGTTCACCTCTATAGTGCAAGGTTGAGCCATTTCCATGTTGCTTTCCATCGTAGTAGGACAGGCGGATTACACTATAGGATGGATGCTTGTAGAACTTGAGGCCCTCGTCCACCACAATCATCGGATTCCGCCGCTTGAAGTCCGCCAGACCGCCGCCATTGATTGACACCGATGGATAGACCTGTTCCCCCATGTGTTCCACGCCGCGCTCCAACTTCACACGCCAGGACGCCACGACCAGGTTATACAGCTCCTGGAAACAACTGGAGGCAACCAGCGGTGTCGGCGCCGATTCAGGTTCCTTATAAATCTCCACCGCGGAGCGGTAATAGGCGGTCTCCTGGTCCAGGGGATAGAACGATTGCTCCTCCACCTTGTAGGACCCCTTGCGACCGAGGAGGTGCTGAGGGAAACCGGTCCAGACATACATATTATCTTCAGGGCCAATAAAATCCCCCAACACCTTCGGATTCAGGGACACACAACTATCCAGAATCACGACATCATATTTCTCGGCCGCATCCAAAACAATATTCCTATAGTGCTCCGCGATTTGGGTCTTGATGATGGGATATACATGTTTGTAATAGGTGTTTGGTCCTGAGTCAAACTCTACCGTCTTCTCCACGAAATCTTCAAACGAAACATCCAAGGGGACGAGCTTCTGCTTCCGCGCCACAATCCAGTATGCCATGTCTCGCTCCGCTAAGCCCACGGTCAGTCCTGCCCCAGTTAGGGCATCCATAAACCGACTGGTCATAGTGCTCTTCCCACAACCAGGTGCGCCATGCATCACGAGAAACATGTTTCCAGGGCCGACAGGTGGGCTCATTGGTTTGCCCTGGAGTATGTACTGAACCGTGGAACTTTCAATGTGCTTCACCTTTTCCATGTCCAGGTGAATGTCAGGACGCCATGCCCCCAGCCGGTCGCCATAGACCAAACACCTATAGTATGAACCATAGAGTTTCCGTTGCTTTTCACTATAGGAATTGATCATGTTTTGGAGTGTGGCGAAGCAAATATGGTGGCGTTCCTCTGGTGTGTGCGTACATACACACATGTGCTGGTCAATGAGGAAGAGGAGGACCTGTTGCAGCTCAGGGTCCAGGTCGCCGAGCACTGTCTCGGCAAGGTGGACACCAATCTGGCCGTGCATGTAGGTCTTTCCAGAGCGCGTTTCCGTGAAAGGCTTGCCGATGTCGTGGAGGAAGCCGAGGAGGAAGGCGACCTTGGGACTGACGCCATAGACCTGCGCATAGTGAGAACAAATCAGGCCACAACATAGGGAGTGCCATCCGTAGGGCTCGTGATGATAGGTAAGGTGGGCCTTATTGACATGGCCGAGGGTCTCCAGGAACTTCTGTTTGACATAGGGTCCAGGGAGTCGGTCCAGGACGCATTCCTGAATGGTTCGTTCCCAACCAACATAGAAGTTCGTACATCCGAGAAGTTGAAGATGCGATTCTACCGAAGGAATCAACATCCCATGTTCGGTCGCAGTCTCCGCCGAGAAGAAGCGCTGGAAGATTTCAGTTTCCATGTCAATCTCGGCAGCGTAGGGTATGTTTAACATGCCATGTTGTTCTTTATGTTTCAATTTTATTTTCGCAGGTGAAATTGAAACATAGTAAATGGTACCCCTATAGTGCTTTCCCTGGAACTACACTATAGGTATTATTTCTCTACCTCCTCCCCCTCCTCCTCCCCCAACCACCGTCGCACATACACACCTTCAGGGTCCAGTCGCTCGGCAATACGCTCTGGGTCGTGCCGACGGAACGGCGCCTGGCTGAACGGCAGGACGCTCGCGACCCAGCACCAATTGAGCATGTTCTGGGTAAAGTCGTAGTCCAGCAGTCGCTCGGCGAAATAGCGCTCTCCATGGCGCCACCAGATGCCCTTGTCCTTAATCAGCCATGATGCCACGACGAGCCGTGCGCGATTGTGCATGAAACCGGTTTCGTTCATCTGGCGCATGCCCGCGTCCACGAGAGGTACACCGGTCTTGCCATCCTTCCACGCTTTAAGCACCGCCGCGTCTGAGGCACTTAAAGACTCATATCGCGCGCTAGTCTGGAAATCATAGGCGCTCACCCCATACAAACTCTCAAACGCTGCCATGACGTGACCATAGAAATCGCGCCAGTAGAGCTGGCGAATAAAGGCATCCATATGTTTCCCTCCTGCGGTATGTGCCTTCCAATAGACTTCGCGAATACTTACTGTTCCGTAATGGTTATGTACGGACAATCCTGATGTCTTCTCTGGCAACATGTCATGTATGTCGGCATAATTGCGCGGCAGGTGGGCCAAGAGCCGTAGCCCTTCCATGCGTCCTCCCTTGTAGGCCCGTGCCTCCGCCCCTTCCAAAAAATCTTTCCCCATCTTCCCAACGGCCTGATCCAAGGTTACACTATAGGTATTGCGGATAGGCTGAGATACAAAGGGACCTCGTACCGCTGGCCGTGGCCGGTCCACCGCTTTGGCGCGAGCAGCCTCATAGAATGGCGTGAATTTCTGGAACGGCTTGCCGCTCTTATTCAGGACGGAGCCAGGGGCATGAAGATAGATGTCATCCACAGGCTGGAAATGTATACCCTCCGCAGAACACCAATTCCCTATAGTGCTTTCCCTAGCCTTAGCATACGGTGTGTAATCGGCGCACGTAAAAATCGCCCCCACCACCACTTCCTTTGCAATCCCCTTCAGTACATCAAGAGTATCTCCATAATAAAACCCGATGACCCCACGATAGGAATCTTCTAATTCTTTCAGCCCCTGGAGCATACATGCCACGCTTTTCGGCGACCGAATGGGAGCACGCCCACCAACCTGCGCCGGTGTAAAAATAAAAACGGGCGCAACCCGTGATCCGTGCTCCTTCGCCCAGGCCGCAGCCGCCTCCAGACCACGATTATCAGGACGGCGCAGGTCGCGGTTATGTATGTAAATGACAATAGACATGACAGAAGTCAATTCCCTATAGTGTACCTCCTATTATTTAGTCTGTGAAACCAACACGGCCGCCGACATCAAATGGCAATTTGGGAAGTTGGTAGCCTGCCCACAGACCGGCCTGCTCGGCTGTAAACTGGAGACGAAGACCGAGACGGTCACGGAAGAACCGGCGCAGCAACCGAATCGCGTCAAACATGGGATGGGAATGATAAATGGCACCCAGGTCCTCTAGTGTTGTGCCCTGTGGGACACTGAGACCGAAGACGAACATATAGGGATACGCGCCAGGAATCCGTTCATAAGAACCCTCTGGGAGAAGCTCCGGTCCAATCAACTGCACCGACATGGGTTCAAACATGGGGTCATAATCCTTCAGGACTGCATTTAGATACATGGCCGTTCGCTGGACGATTTCCTCGGGCAAGGTCCACCCCTCAGTATACATATGGTCCATGACATAGGCACTTTCCCGCGGGTTGAGTTTGAAGCCGTACATAGATACAATATCCACCATTTTCGCACTATAGGGGTTGGGGCACGGGTTCGTATACGGTCTGGTACATCAACATGCCGTCTGCCCGCGGGTTCAATTTTTTTGGACACGTAGTAGAATAGGAATTCCTATAATGCAAGGTTTATTCGGATTCGGACAAAATGCATATGGTGCACCGGCAGCCCCCAGTGCCTTCAACATGGGCGGTCTTTTCAGTGGATTCGGTTTTGGCTCAGGGGCAAACAGCGGCTACAACTCTGGCTCCGCTGGTGGCGGCTTCAACTGGAAATACTTCCTGATTGGCCTCGTTGCCGCGGCCCTTGTTGCCGTTCTTCTCTATTTCGTCGTGGAACGAGCTGACACACGGCCAGTCGTTTCTGGATTCGCGGACCTTAAAGGTGCGGACTATGATACTGACACTGACTCTGACAATGGCGTTGATGGCTACACTGACGTCGGTGATATGAAGAAGCCGGCAGAAATTGCCAAGGAACACCCAATGAAACCAGCGCCAGCTGTCCCCTCAGAAGAACATTTCTTAGTCCGCACTGGATTCCAGGACACCCCCCTCGTTGGTTCCACTCTCTATAGTGCTTACGCTGGCCGTGTCTCTGGGCAAAAAGACGCCCTCCTTGAACTCCAGCAACTGGAGGCCAAACTCGCCGCCTTCACCGCCGACCTCACCTCCGCCGACAAACAAATTAACGCCTCCAAACTCGTCCAGTACAACACGTATCAAGATATAAGACCCCTCGGCGACTGGACCGCACAATGCTTCTCTAAAAATGTTCCCGAGCGCGACATAACATTACAAATGGAGCGCTGGTTCTTATCTGGTAAGAAGACACTCGCCGACCTCAATAAGGCCGCCGGCCAGGCCGAGGATACCAACGTCTCCACTCTCGCTTCCATGATTGATAAGGTGAAGACCGTCGCAATGGCCAATTGTGTTGCCACAGCACACGCCGACATTGACGCCCTGGGCGGTCCTCGCGACCCCACCCCCTACGCCGGCTCCGCCAAGACCGACACCAGTTCTCAATTTACCCCATTGTAAATAATCCATAAATAATCCCTGCTGGCCTTCGGCCACCCCCCTTTCAGGGGGTAGTGCTGCATTATAGGAATTAAAAAATTGAGTATTTTGTTTACTGTATCTAAAAGTATAATCATAATCCTCATACAAGATGGCAACGCCTTCAGAGTCAAACGACATCCTTTTAACTACATTAGATACACGTAATATTCTTGGAAATACAAAATATAAATGGGATAATGGGATAATTAATCAGACATATGATGGGAAAAAATATTGGCGAAAATATCATGAGAATGGTTTAATCGGCCTATATGGGTATTGTATAAATAAAAAATATGAAAAAATATGTATTTTGTTTAATGGTAATGATGAACTTGACGGAATACAAGAACGAAAGAATGGAAAAGCACATGGACTTACAATTCTATATAATAAAAACGGCCGCATTATTGAAAAAAAGAAGTATGCTGATGATGTGCTCATTAAAGATTATATGAATATTGATTAAAACAGTTCCTATAGTGCTACACAATAAGAATAAAAATTGACTCACTCTCAACCTATTTTTATATGTAAGTTTCAAACTATTTACATATAAAATGACCGAAATTACATTCTGGAAAGATTCTTATAAAGGAATGGACCCAGTTACTCGTGCTGGTTTCCCGCGTAATTGGTATAATAATACGGATTATGGCATTCGTTGTGAAGATAAAAAATTAAACACAAACTTCAGTCGTATTAATAATGACACTGGTATTCTTAGAGAAATAAGTGAAAATACCGGAAAAAATTTCATGTATGCTTACTATCCAAATGGTTTACTCGGCATTATATATAAAGATAAATATGAAATTACTTGTCATGAAAATGGCACATTGAAATCATTTCGTCGATATAAAAAACAATAAAAAAGTGGATGTATAAAACTCACCCCCCAGTTCGCCACCCCGCCACCACCACCCCGCGGGGATTCACCGTAGGACAACATGCGGTTTCACACTGCTCACGAGCGCCCCATTTTTATATGTACGCACATTTCGTACCTGCACTCCATCTTCATAAAAGGTGTATAGGTTTGTCCCATGGTCTTTTCCATATTTGTAATTTACAATAGATTGAATTTCAGGCCTTATACTATACTTTTTACCATGTTTTTTTCCATAATAGTATGAGCTAGCCACTTCAAGCATTTTAGTATTGTAGTGATAGTTATAATGATTTCCAATTTGCTCATTTGTAGATTTTACGAACATTTCCCTGTAAAAGTAATGTTTATGAATACGAATCTCAATGTCGGCGGCCATTTTCATACACACGAAATATTCCTTATAGTGAAACCAGAGATAAAAACACTATAGAGATTCGCCACTGGTCAATTTTATTATTCCTCCTCAACTACTCAATCATGCGCACACGCACCCAGCAGTTCTGCGCACAGCTCCTCCTTCAACTCCGCGCGGTCCATCATGAAACGGTCAATGTTGAGCGACTGTTCCTCTTCCAGCAACAGCCGATACACCTTCACCTCCTTCCGTTGACCCATACGATAGACACGCGCCACGGCCTGGTTCATCAAGGCCGCCGTCCACCACGGCCCCATAAACACCACGCGATCGTTGTGCTGAAGATTCAGACCCGTACCCCCTGCGTGAATCTGGACAAGGAAGACGTTTTGCTTCGGCTCCACAAAGGAGTGAATGATACCGCACACATCATCAGGTAGAGGGAGCTTGTTTACAAGGAACCGCGGCACCGTGAAATTACGAGCACATGCCTCCACATTTTCCTTTAGTGCCTCCAACCGCTCGTCCGTCTTCTTCTTCCCATGGTACGTCCCCACCAGACCGACGCAGGACTCACGGCGGAGCATCTCCTCCAGAATCTTGATTTCGTCCTGGAAATTACAGAAGACGACCCAATTGTGCGCCACCTTCTGCGACTTCAGGACCTCCAGAAACGCCGAGACTTTCGTACTGCTCTTAAGCCGCCCCTGCGCGTCAACCCAATTCCGTCGCCCATACGCACCACCGTGACTCCGCCGCTGTCCCTCAATGTAGACCTGCGGATGAATACTGATTTGGCGCAGACGAAGGAGGAGCTTAAAGACCGCTGTGGAATTCGCAATATCCAAGTCCTCAAAGAGCTCCAGCTGGCGCTGAATTTGCCCCTGAATCATACGATAGAACTCCGCCTCCGCATCCGTTTCAAACGGCAGAACGAGCTTGACCTCCTCTGGCTCAGGGCCCAGGCCCAGCCCCTCCACCTCCTCTGCAGGCAACGTCAACGCCGACCGATGTAGACCATAGCGACCCATCACCTCCAAGGCCGTATTGAAGTTCGGCACTAGGCCCGCCGTACGATGTCCACGCAGCAGTTGATACAAGGCCTGAATATCCCTATAGTGATTTACCAAAGGAGTACCCGTGAGACACCATACACGCGGAATACGCTTCGCCAGACCGTAGATTTTCTTATAGCGTGCCCCAGAGCCAGTCCGAAGAACATGCGCTTCATCCAGCAGGAGACGGTCAAATGCCGCATCCTCACTTTCGTTCTCTTTAATCCGCTCGTAGTTCGCGACGTAGAGGCGCTTACGGCCTGGCTTTACGGCGTTCCGCGCTGCCCATACACCAGCACGAGGATAGGTCCACACATTGAAACCCGCTTCTACACCCGCCGCCGCCCACTGCTCCACAACGGCAAGAGGGCAGAGCAGCAGCGTCCGCCGCAAGTCCGATTCCTGAATAAGGCCGAGTGCACTCCACGTCTTGCCCATACCCATTGTATCGCACAAGAACCCCCCAGGCAAATCCTCTACATCGTCCTCTCGCTCCAACATCCAGTGCACCGCACGGACTTGATGAGGGAAGAGCGTCTTGGAACCAATACGGATATCTTCCATCTTTTCCATCTTTTGGAAAGTCTAGAAGATATATAACATAAGGTCGTGTTAAAAAACTGACAGCCCACCGTCGGCCGTCAATTTTTTCTAAGACTAAATCTTCCCTAATAACCAATCCCTACAGTGCTACCCCTCTGCGCTTACTCTAGTCTACTCCCAAATAAACCAGACCACGGGTTCCTTTGACGCACGGTCCATGAATACAATCCGCGCCATATCATCAAAGCAGACGGTATATTTCGCAGGATCATACTTCATCACATCGGCATAACCACCACGGCCACAGCTATAACTCAGCTCCGCATATTCTGTATCCACATTCTCTCCGTCCAATGGAATCATGAAGAAGAACGATGAAGATACATAGGCCTTTACACCTTTCGCATTCTGGTATACACTATAGGTAATGCCTCGCGTGTCGGTCATCTTGGATGACACACCGGCTTCTACATCATCCACGACCCGTTCATAATACACTCCATTCACAATTACCCTTTTCGGTCCCTTGGAAGGCATGGAGTAGTTGTAGTTGCTGTTGAAGATGTGACCAATGTCAGACTTGAAAGAGAGCGGTTCGGCGTACATTTTCCTCTTTTTAGAATTGGAATACTCTAAATCGTGAATGTAAGATACTTTCACATACTGGTCCGCCGCCGCGTCAATTTTTTCCCAAGGGCCTTCGGATTCCAAATAAAAATACATCCTATAGTGTAAACTCACGGGCAAAATCAATGTATGTTGTCAACCTATTCTTACACACTAAATGAAAAAGGGATGTACCCCATCTCTTTTTCATACCCTCCCTACCCCCCTTACACAATCCAATCAACCCCTACTGCCTACTGCGTTGGGTCCATAATCCGTTCAAATGCAGCAAGACGCTCCTCGTCCGTCTTGTAAAACGGCCGTTCCAACAACTGGCGGTAGAGATAAACGAGCCCATAGACTCCGCCACGACGTACATGTTCAATCAGATACGTACTCAACAGAGCACCACGCTTCGTCTTATCCTTTAGTGCCATACACTGACGGAATTCCCCCAGGGCTTCACTATAGGAGATTTTGGCCAGGACTTCAGCCTCAGGCTTCCAGGACTCCTCGTATTCCTCCTGCGTAGGGCCAGGGGCGACAGACACGAATTCCACGCTAAGGGTCTTGCGGTCGCGAATGTCAAAGAAGCCCAGCGCCGTATCCTCCATGTGGAAGATACAGTCCTCGGACCCGTAGCACCCGTCCTCAAAGGAATTAGTGAGAATGTCGTCCTTCAGGTCGTCGGCGTAGTCCTCCACCGTTTCTCCAGCAAACGGATAGACACCAGGCTCCATTAGAATCTGTAGGGTCGCGCTGATGGTACGAGTCCGAGGATCATACTCCACGCTCTGGATACACTTGTTCAGAGTAGTCTCATACGAACTGGCGACATCTTCCATAATACGCTTATAAGGCTGGTGTTCTTCAATGTACGCATCCACATCCTCCTTCGTATACGAGGGGATTTCCTCGTCACTCTCATAGTCGTCATAGGGAATGTCCTCCACAAGGAAGAGCTCAGCGACGACACGGAAAGTAAAGAGTTGTTCCATTTTGTAAGCACTTGCGCAGCAGCAGAAAGGGTACCAATAATAGAATAGGTACTTTGGCATGTAGCCAGGTCGCCGGTTCAATTTTTCCCGTAGCCCAATCAACATCCCTATAGTGTAGACTCATTGCAATACACTATAAAGAATATCATAACTTTTTATGGAGGATAGTGTAGGATGCCGCCGGCACTTAATAAAGACAAAATCGCGGCGGAGCTTCGGTCTATTACCGAAGCGGAGGCGTTGGCCGATTATGCTAAGCTGAAAGCGGAGCCGTGTACTCGCGCAAGCGCAAAGCCCGAAAAAACCCGCGCCGGCCTCAAAGCTCTGGACTACTTCTTCTTTCGCCACCGCCTTGACACCAAGAACCAACATCACCTCACTTTCTACGATGCGCTCAAGGATAAAGAAATTATGGCGCGTATTAACGAAAAAATCCGGACCGTGCGCGGCAAATCTGTGGAGGACTTAAAGAAGGCTGGCACCCTTCTCAAAACACAATATAACCTTTTCCAACTCTATTACGGTGCAGTTAACCAGTTCCCCCCGTCCATGGCCAAATACATCTACTGTAAATACAAGCCGAAGAAGGCGATTCTGGACTTCAGCGCCGGCTGGGGCGGTCGTGCTCTTGCTGCCCTATCCCTCGGCATTCCCTATATTGGAATTGACACCAATAAGTCCCTCAAGCCAGGCTACGAGGCCATGCGCAAACTCTACGAACCGGCTGGCGATCTCCAAATGTACTGGCAACCCTCTGAAACCGTGGACTTCTCTAAACTGGACTACGACCTTGTCTTCACGAGTCCCCCATATTTCATGATAGAGGAATACAAGGGGATGAAAGGCTACGAGGGCAAGAAGAACTTCATTGACACTTTCTTTGTCCCCGTTGTCAAATCGGCCTACGCACATCTGCCCGCCGGCGGCGTCATGGCCCTTAACATGCCCGTGGAAATGTACGAATACGTGCGTGGATGTCTCCCCCGCCTTTCAACCAAACATACCCTTCCTGTCAGTCAGCGCTATGCCAAGACCGGCAACGCACGAGGCCAGGCCATCCTCCTCGAAGGAGAAAGCGACCGTAGCGAATACATCTATGTCTGGAAAAAAGGGAAAGCCAACCAGACCCGCAAGAATCAGAGTAAATGCGGCCGTCGCCAGACTCGTAAGGCATAACATACCCAGTTCCCTATAGTGTAGGCGCAGCATATTTATGGTGTTTGTTTCTATTTAGAAAAAAGAGCAACCCTATATTTTATTATATGAATCTAAAAGGCGACATACCCTCATTATTTTATATATCCTTAAACAA
>JACCDW012063158.1_pt1 | contig 19368 bp, 30 predicted proteins | sample 7449781 | NCBI WGS metagenome assembly JACCDW01 (sample SAMN15323449, study PRJNA562643) | freshwater metagenome | isolation source: river surface water | place: USA:Blue River Watershed | collected 2017-08-18
GCTAACGAGCTTGTTCGTAGTAAAAACGAACTCAAGCAGAAAGAAATCGAAGTCAAGACTGCTGAAGCTGAATCGCGTCGTATGGCCGCTCTGGCTAACAACTCAGCCAGCTCTATTGCATTCATGAACGCACAAGCCGCACTGAATATCAGTGAAGGTATTAAGAACGGCAAGGTTCAGACCATTGTTGTGCCCAGCAACATGACCAGTCTGATGCTGCCTAAGTGATGACTAGAGTAATAGGTTTTATGCTGTCAATGTTAGTCACATTCGGCATGAGCCTATTACTCATTCCGATGGTGGGCATTGTATTCGGTCTTATTAAGAAAGTGTTCGTATGAAACAGCGTGGATTTACCCTTATCGAATTGATGGTGGTGCTTGCAGTATTAGGCATTGTTGTTGCAATAGCTATGCCCGTTCTTATGGGATCAACTGGACAAACTAATAACGTCAGCTGGGGAGTTAACGGCATGACCGAAAGTCGTTGTATCGAAGGCTACAAGTTTGTCATCGATCAAAAGGGTAATTCACGTCAAATCCTTGACGAGTTTGGCAAAGGCGTGAAGTGTGAAAATCCTAACGCCGGCAAGCCTGGAGCTTTCGGTAAGTTTTAATATGTGCTGACGCACGGAGGTTGATATGCCCAATTGGTGTGATAATAGTCTGATTCTTTCTCACAGTGATCCTAAAATGATCAAACGGGCTATTAAGGCCTTTAAGAAGGGAGAGTTTCTACATGAATTCATTCCTGTACCTGACGCTCTTAAAGATACCATTGCAGGCTCATATGGCGACGAAGAAAAACAGGCTCAGCTAGAAGCCCAGGAGGAATTTAATCGTGCCACTTACGGCTATAGTAATTGGTATAATTTCTGCACAGGTGAATGGGGCACTAAATGGGACGTAGGTGGCAAGGATGAACAAGTAGATCAATTAGATGCTAACAGCATCAGACTACTTTTTCAAAGTGCATGGGCTCCGCCAACACAGGCTTTTTATAAACTTATTGACTTGGGTTTTACTATTGATGCCAAATACTATGAACCTGGCGTAGGTTACGCCGGCTGGTTTTACGATGGTACCGATGACAGCTACGATCTGACGGGCATGTCAGCTGACCAAGTCCAAAAAGAACTGCCTGAAGAACTCAATGAAGAATTTGGTATTGCTGAAAGTATGCGTGAGTGGGAAGAAGAGGAATAAATTATGAAAAAAATCATATATAGTTTTATGATAGTTTTGCCATTTATTACAGTAGGATGTGCCGCTCCCTTAACTGATTCATCTGGGAAAAAACTTCCTATTCAACTATACAGCTACGAACAAGATAAAAATGGCTCGGCACCTACAGTAATTATTGGTCATGGATCGACAGGAGTTAAACCAGGAGATCAGCTGGTAGCCCAAGAAATAAAATCCTGGGGATATAATACAGTTATCGTAGACCATTATACTCTGCGCGGCATCGGTGGCCATACAGGAAAAAAAGCAGAAGGGGCTTTGCCTGTCGATAGGGCCAACGACTTTATCGAAGCAGCCAAATGGATTCAAACACAAAAGTGGCACAAGGGAAAAATTGCCGTTGTTGGTTTTAGTCAAGGTGGTGCAGGTGTTTTGGCTCTTGCTGCCATGGAGAATACTGGATTGATATCTTCCGGCGTAGCATTTTATCCTGCGTGTCTTTTGCAAAATACTCCGTATAAGCCATCCATGCCGGTTCAGCTACACATGGCCGGAAAGGATGATCTTGCATACCCTTGGGTTTGCACAGGTCTGAGAAATCCAGAATATAAAGTGCATTATTATGACGATGCAACACATTCTTTTGATGTAGATATTCCTGCTACCGTAGATAAAAGATATACACATCGCTTTGATCCTAATCTTAAAAAAGAATCTAGAAAGCATCTTAAAGAATTTTTAGCTATTCACTTGAAATGATCTACTATGAATTATGAATTTATCGGATGGTGCAACGATCCTTTAGATAATCATGACAAAGTGTGGGGCATTATCGTTTTAGAAAGAAACATCAACGACTATGTTTATGATTCCCATCATCGTGTAGTTTTCTTCTGGGGTCGTCGAGGCAAAAAGTTACAGACCAAGATTGGTGTAGAAAGTCAAAGAAATCTTAATAAGATTATGGATTCTAAGATTAAAAAAGGCTACGAAAAAATTAACATAGAAAATCTGCACAAGGTCTATCCTGAATTCCAAACTGATCTAGAACAAACAGCGTTTTGGTCTACACTAAAGGCATGATTAAACTATTGGGCAAACTGCCGCTTAAACCTGTTATTGCACTCAGCGGTGGTGTGGACAGCATGGTTGTGGCTGATTTCGTCAGCCGTAGCAGAAGTGTGCAATGTGCGTTTTTTCACCACGGCACTGATGTCAGCGAAGCCGCAGAGCAGGTAGTCACTGACTATTGCAATAAGCGTGGTTGGCAGTTGTATAAAGGACATATTGTCAACGAACGACCTGATGATATTAGTCCAGAAGAACATTGGCGTAACGAACGTTATCGCTTCCTAGACAACCTGTTGCTTGACGTTGTAACTGCACATCACCTAGACGATTGCGTAGAAACTTATCTATGGAGCATGATGCATGGTACAGCTAAGGTTATTCCTTATCGTCGTAACCGAGTGACTAGACCTTTTCTCCTAACCAGGAAGCAAGACTTGGTCAACTGGGCATGGGACAACGATGTACCTTGGATCGAAGACAGTACCAACAAGGACACCAAGTATATGCGAAACTATGTTCGTGAGAACATTGTCCCCCATGCACTGGAAGTTAACCCGGGCCTGCATAAAGTAGTGGCAAGAAAGATTGAAGAGAAGTTTTCCGACGAAATTACTTAAATAAGTAGTTCGTTAACAATGGAGTGAAATAATGCAGTATTGGGGTTATCACATGATTATAGACTGCGGCGGATGCGATCCTGCCTTGATGTCTAGTTATGAAAATGTAGATAAGTGGATTCGTCAGTTGGTCAAGGATATTGACATGGAACCCATAGGCGAACCTAGAATAGAATATACTGCGGCCGAGTTTCCAGACAAAGCAGGATTTACTGTGGTCCAGGTTATCGTAACTTCTAGCATCGTGGCACATTTTGTAGACGGCTTGGGACAAATTTATCTAGATGTTTTTAGTTGTAAAGATTTTGACCCCAGCGTAGTTGAAAGTAGTATTCGTAATTCTTTTAAAGCTACAAAATTGCGTAAATACTTTTTGACAAGACAAGCTGATTAAAAGGCTAACTAATCCTTGACACTATTATATCTTGTTGCTATAATAGACACATATTAAGCAATTTGCCTCTATAGCTCAATTGGTTAGAGCAGCGGACTCATAATCCGTTGGTTGGGGGTTCGAGTCCCTCTGGAGGCACCACAAATACCAAAGTAAATTTACAAGGAATACCAAAGTAAATTTTTTGCCCGGATGGTGAAATAGGTAGACACAAGAGACTTAAAATCTCTCGCCTGAAAGGGCGTGCCGGTTCGATTCCGGCTCCGGGCGCTATATATAACATCATGGATATTACCGCAGATCAATTTCGTTTCGAATGGTTCTCTGGCACAGGCAAAGGGGGACAACATCGCAACAAGCATCAAAATTGTTGTAGGTGCATTCACGAGCCTACTGGTATTATGGCCAATGGCACCAGCAGTCGTAGTAGAGAAGACAATAAACGTAATGCTTTTTTGGTCTGCAGAGCTCGAGTAGAACGCCATTTTCATCAAGATAAAGAACGAGGACTTGCCGGAACAGAACGCATCAGAACCTATCATGAACCCGATAATCGTGTAACAGATCACGCCAGTGGTTTTGTTGACAGCTATACCAACGTAGTGATCAAGGGAAACATAGAAGATGTCGTCGAAGCAAGAGCCAAAGCAGTTCGATAACTATTTTACCATCGACGAAGCCTACATCTGCGATGTAACTATAAGGATGGAACACGATTTCATCGAAGATCGCAATAACCCCACGCACGAAGACTTGATTAAGGTTCTCAAGGGTTATGACAGGAGTTACAGCATCAGTAGCAAAGATCATGATGAGTTTACCCGGTTGCGCGATCTCTTAGAAGAACAAGGTTACATTAGAACTGTTCGTAACTGTTGGAATGGCGATACTGTAATAAAAGAATTTTACTTAAACGGCTGGCGATTTAAAAAGAATCATAGATTTCCCTGCGCGGCAGCACTAAAGAATAGTATCACTTGCGCTAGGAAATTCGGATGGAAAAGCATTTCAAGTCTGTAAAAACTGTTGACATATTTTAAATAGACAGTATAATAAATTATCTGACCGTAGCTCATCTGGATAGAGCAACAGCCTTCTAAGCTGTGGGTAGGGGGTTCGAGTCCCTCCGGTCAGGCCATAAATATATCAATGGAAACATACTGGACCATAGACGGCATTAAACACCATGAAGAAGAGCTGTTAGCAGAACAAGGTTTTTCGTCTGCGCTGGTCATTGATGGCTCCACTGATTATGCATTTATTGTAGTAATAGCACATTCTGAAGAACAAGAATTTTTATTAAAGCTACAATTTGGCAGTAAGGCAGAACCTTACTTCCCGAATAAAACAGATAGTATCGTTTAACCTGCCATGTGCAGGTTTTTTATTTGCTAAAATAAATACTATCATGGCCCAATATAAAAGAATCATAACTAACGTTTTTGCATCTAACACAGAGTTTTTACCTTATATACAGATAGCCGCCACGGTATTAACTGTTCTGTTTGCTCTAATCTATGAGCAGTCGGCAATGCTTTGGTTGCTCAGCATATTGATGTATGTGGGCATCGGCTGTTTTGGTATTAGCATAGGCTATCACAGACTGCTAACACATAAAAGTTTTAAGACTACAAAATTCTGGGAAAGATTCTGCACCCTATGGGGAGTTTTGGCATTTACAGGATCTAGTATTGGCTGGGTAGGTATGCACAGGGATCATCACAAGTATAGTGATAAACCAGGTGATCCACACAGTCCTGTAACACGAGGTCCTGGTATGTTATTAGCAGCCTATGATTATACTCCCGATAAGTGGAAAATTCGTCATTTAATTTTTGACAAGTTTCATGTGTTTATTCATACATGGTATTTTGGTCTGTTATTGGCTTGGCTAGCACTATGGCTGGTTCTAGGCGGGATAACAACAGTCATGCACGTAGTTATAATTCCTGCGGTAATCAGTGTCTGGATCAGCACCACCAGCAACTATATGAATCATATGTGGGGCTATAGAAATTTTACAACCACCGACAACAGCAGAAACCTTTGGATCAATGCTATTTTTACATTCGGCGAAGGATGGCATAACAATCATCACGCTCGCCCCGGTAACTATGACTTTGGATCGGGCACCAGTGGCAAGTGGTGGGAGTTTGATCCTGCGGCCAGGATCATTGAACTTATTAGGCATTAAAATGATTAATTTAGAAAATATTCTATTAATGCCTATTGACCTTCCTAAACTAAGTTTGGATAGAACAAAAGTTTTAGAATATTTTGATTCAAGAAAAACTTCTCATCAAGATTGGCACTGGGTAAATTTTAAAAAGTTTTCCCAGCCTATAGATCCCGAATTGTGTAACATATTTCCAAACTTAGAAAACGCTCTAAGGGAATTGCCTTTACTAGATTTTGACAATCATGGGCATTTTGATTTTAGAGAACAAGTAGTTAATAATAAACCCCATCAAGATCCTATTGCAAAGTCTTTAGTCGACAGCAGTCTAGGTCCCACTGCATATAAAAACTTAGTAATGAGAGATGTCTTAGAAACTTTCTATGTATTACCAAGATCCTCTAACCCAGATATAGAACAATACGACAATAGACATCGAACGTCCTTAAATCCAGTTTTTCCTATTTTGCCAGACGATACGGATTGGTTTGTTTTAAACAATCATATAGGCTTCCATGGTTCCTTTCTTGCGGCACCAACTGATAGAAAAATAACTATGTTTATAGCAGGAAAACTTGATGAGCAAAAACACCTTGAAATTATTAAAAGAAGTATTCGAAAATACGAAGAATTTATAATTTATAATTAAACATGGATGTTATTTCATCTCCACTTCAAATTCCTATAATTCAACCAAACAACTGGGATAAATGGTGGGACGTATGGTTTAACGAAGCTTCTGCTGTTCAAAAAATATCAAAAAATCACAACCAATATGCGGCACCATGGAAGGGTTTAGACATCTGGGTCAAAGATGGTATTGATGCAGAATCTGACACTCAGTATAGAGCAAAAAATTTAAATTGTCCTGAACTGTTCGATTCTATTTTTGATAACCTAGATCAGTTCCCCATCGACATAGATATCGTCAGAGCTGTCTCGAGCATGGGACATGTGCTCCCCCATCATGATTCTGTCTGTGATAGTTTAAGTGTAAGGTCATTACTTTACGATAACAACATTAAATCGACATTTTATTATCAAATAGATAACAAAAAAGTTTATCAGAAATTACCTCCTACAACAAACACATGGATGTATTGGGATCATAAACGAAAACATGGTACAGATTATTATTTCGGGCATAGTAAAATTCTCATAACTTATATTGGTAAAACTAAGCCTAATTTTGATATTTCTAAGTTCAGCGAATCTGCTAAACTTTTTGATGGGTATACCGTGTATACCGAATGATTTTATGCTATAAATATAAACTTTATATTAATATGAAATATTTGTCAGCAACACCGCGCTCTTTATTTGTCCTGCAAGTAGCATCATTGATTTCTATAGTTATAGGAACTTTTTTAGTAGACTTTGCGTGGAGCTACGCCTTGCTCTCTATTGTTGCTTTTTACTGCTACAGTATTATCGGCGTCAGCATGATGCTACATCGTTATTACAGCCACAAAAGTTTTAAGCTAAATCCAGTGATCAAGTGGATCTTTACTGTGTTTGCAGTTCTTGCAGGCCGGGGTAGTCCTTTAGGTTGGGTCTACATACATCGCATCCATCATGCTACCAGCGATACAGAAAAGGATCCGCATAGTCCTCACTACGATACGTTCAAGTTCGTTGGCTTTCGTCCAGTCTATGACGATACTAAGAAGATCAACTATTTTATTGTTAAAGAACTACTAACACCTACACATATACGCATAGACAAATACTACATGCTCTTGATATTGACATTTATTTTGGCATTGTGTATAATCGACTACAATTTAGTTTACTATGTATGGGCAGTGCCTATGTTTGCAGTCAGCGTTTCGCAGATTGCATTCAACTATTTTTGTCATATGCGTGGATACAGAAACGTTGACACAAAAGACAAAAGCACTAATAATGCATTCATGTGGCCTTTCATATTAGGCGATGCTTGGCATAACAACCATCACGCCCATGCTGAAAGACTGAGTAGTAAGATCAAGTGGTGGGAGTTTGATCCTGTTGCAAGTTTGGCAAAATTAGTCAGTTCTAGGAATTGACACAAAAGCTAAATAATCTTACAATAGAAACATGCCGGATTAGCTCAGTGGTAGAGCAACCGCCTTGTAAGCGGTAGGTCGTCAGTTCGATCCCGACATCCGGCACCAGAATTAAATTTTTTGTATAGTTTACCAAAAGTATTTGACACAAAAGATAAATAGATGTATAATAGAGGCATACGTTAACAAAGTTGGCGTATAAATTTTTTAGGAAATAATCAAGATGCAAACGATTGCGAATCATTTTAGAAGTTTTAGTTCACAGGCCAAACAGGTGGCAATGCCTACCTATTGGTGTGTTCAAGGCTCTAATGACCGCACACCAGAGATTTGCCCGGGGTCCATGGAGGATCGTGTAAGTTAAAATAGCTACACACCCATCCAAAGGACCCCAGGATTAAAAACCCTGGGGTTTTTTGTTTGCCTAATAGGAACAATGAATTTAAGTTATAATAAACAACGTCAAGCTGATTTTACAAAGAAGCATACATTGACCAAGCAGGATCTACAAAAGTTGATCCAAGCCAAACTCAATAGAGCAAAAGAGTATCATTCAGCATTAAAAAAGCGAGAGGCACTATTGGTAGAAAGCCGTTGACCGCGAAGTGTGATATGATATGAGGAAACGAGGTCCTCGCCCTGCACTTAAAACATGGGGCAAACGGTCGGCCTACCGGATGGCTTATCCTTATGTGGATAAAAAAATGGTAGCGTATTAAAAAGCATAGAGCTGACATGGGTTGAAATACCGCAGACTGTGCTTTTTAATACACGCATTCATAAGAGTGCGTTAGATAAATTACAGTATGAAAACTTTAATTTTTACAGTATTAATGGCACTGTCTATGCTAGCACAGGCCACAGAGTTCACGGTGCATCATGCTCCGGGCGGACCCAGTGACAGGGCTACAAGAGCCATTGTTAAACATTTACCAGGAGATTATCCCGCAGTAAATAGGCCCGGCGCCGGCGGCAGAATAGCCATGCGACATGTATTAAAAAATGATGCTATAGTTCTAGCAACCATGGGTCAAATATATGTGACTAATATGTTAGCAGAAGTTGACGCTGGCTATTCTCTGGCTGACTTAGAAATTCTAGGAACAGCAGGTACTATGCCAAGTGTTTTGGCCTGTAAACGTTCCTTGAATATTACCAAGGTCAAAGACCTAGAAGGTAAAAGTTATAACTTTGGTGTAGCAGGATACGGCAGTAGCGAACACATTGCTACAGAGGCTTTATTTGTTAGACTCAAAGGCAGTCATGTAGTCATTCCTTATGCACAGGGCGGAGCAACATCTGTTTTTGATATGTTAGGTGGCAACCTAGATTGTATGTTTGCCAATTATCCTACTATCAGACCTTTTGTCAATGACGAAAGACTAACAGTATTAATGACCAGTCATGATTTAGGGCTAGGTGTTCCGACATGGAGAGACTTATACGGAGAAAACTTTCCGTTTCAAAGTTATCTTAGTGTCATAGTAAGCAAACAGTTAGATGCAGATATCAAAAGGCGTATAGTCAAAGATCTGGCAGAAGCCTTTGCTAAAGAAGAACTACGAAGCGAATTAAAGAATATAGGTTTGTTTGTTGTAGCAAGAACAGACGCACAATCTACTAGACAAGTAGAAGATGCTATGCAACGACTACGACAATTTATCGTTAATAGTAAAATAAAAATTCAGTAAGTTAACGCATCGGTGGCAGAGAGGTCCAATGCACGGGATTGCAAATCCTGAAAACCGTAGGTTCAAATCCTACCCGATGCTCCAAGTTTTTGCCTCCATAGCTCAGTTGGTTAGAGCACCGTCTTGATAAGGCGGGGGTCCATGGTTCGAGTCCATGTGGCGGCACCAAATATCTCTCTGGTGTAATGGCAGCACGTCGGTCTCCAAAACCGTTGGTCGGGGTTCGAGTCCCTGGAGGGATGCCATAAATATTTGTATGCGGGCGTAGCTCAGTTGGTAGAGCACTACCTTGCCAAGGTAGATGTCGAGAGTTCGAACCTCTTCGCCCGCTCCATTTCTGGAAGTGTGGCAGAGCCCGGTTTATTGCAACAGTCTTGAAAACTGTCGACCAGAAATGGTCCGTGAGTTCGAATCTCACCGCTTCCGCCAAATATTATGAATTTAACCATCAGCAAAACTAGTCTAGAACATCTCATGCAATATGATGATATGTTAAAAGAAAACTTTATTTCTTTAGGCACTGACATATACACTAACGGAGTTGAATCTCCAGGCGCTGTCCACCTATACTGTATAGGCACCGATGCAGATACTGGAAATTTAGCAGGCATTAGTATTATGACTAGATACCTGAACAAAAAAGAAAATAATATCAAAATTTATCACAGAGTCGCATATACCTTTCCTGAATATAGAGGTAAAGGTGTATGGACATCGTTGATGAGATATAAAATACAGTATTGCAAAGATTACTTCTGGAATGACGGCGACTCAACTACACATCATGTAGTGGTCAAGTTGACAGATGAACGCTATGCTAAAATGGGATGGAACTTACACAATGCCTTTGAAGGCAAAGTAGGTGATCATAGAATTTTTAGAGCCACCTGGTATACCACTTGGGGCGAGCTTAAAAATCTAGATTTTTAACGGTCCTTAGCTCAACTGGATAGAGTTCCGGTCTTCGAAATCGGCGGTTGGGGGTTCGAGTCCCTCAGGATCGGCCATTAAATTAACTCGCTGTAGTTCAATGGATAGAACGGTTCTCTCCTAAAGAACAGATCCAGGTTCGATTCCTGGTGGCGAGGCCAAAAGGAGAACTAAATGGAATTAAATTTTAAACGTTTTGAACCTGTTGCTCCTACGGCAACAATAAAGGTCAAAGAGTTGCTAGAGCGCGGTGGCAATATCATTTTAGAAAAGCGCGAATTTGTTGATGTAGTAAGATTACAAAGTGTAGCTCGCATTGACCAGCACGGTCGTGTAGAATGGCGACAACTGTAAGCTGGCATGGCTCAGAGGTAGAGTTCCTCCATGGTAAGGAGGGGGTCGTTGGTTCGAATCCAACTGTCAGCACCAATAAAATTATTTGACACAAATATCTGCATCATATATAATACGTTCATTGGGAGTATGGCGCAGTGGTAGCGCAGCGGACTTTTAATCCGTTGGTCCAGGGTTCGAATCCCTGTGCTCCTACCAAAATTTGCTCGGTTCGTCTATCGGTTAGGACACCGCCCTTTCACGGCGGGAAGAGGGGTTCGATTCCCCTACCGAGTACCATATGCAAGTATACCAAGGCTGAGGCTAGGCCTTGGGAGTGGCCCCAGCTCTGCCTTGTGGCAGGGTGAACTGTTTCGATACAGTAGGTATACTTGCATATGGTACAGTTTTTGGATCCTGTTCCCTACGGCGGACTGTAAATCCGTTGCCTTAATATGTAGGGTGGTCGGCGATTAGGTTCAATTCCTTCAGGGTCCACCAATTTAATAAAGGGGGAGTGGCAGCGAGCCTACTCTTAAACGACGAGCCTCCATCGCGCCCCTTAGCATCATACTCTGTTAGATTATCGGTTAGATCAGTGGACTTTCAATCCGCAGAGACGGGTTCGACTCCCGTACAGAGTACCAAATACGGCTCGTTCATATAGTGGTTATTATCGCGGATTGTCTATCCGTAGACGGGAGTTCGATTCTCCCACGAGTCGCCAAGTTTTATTCCAGAGTAGCACAGCGGTAGTGCAGTTGACTGTTAATCAATTGGTCGTAGGTTCGATCCCTGCCTCTGGAGCCAGTTTATTGCCAATGTAGCTCAGATGGTAGAGCAGCGGATTGAAAATCCGTGTGTCACTGGTTCGATCCCAGTCTTTGGCACCATATAGGAAACTAAATGAAAAAAATTATACTTTTAGTATTTTTTCTTCCTTCTATAGCATTGGCGTGCAAAGGTTACGTCATAGGGTTTAAAGGAAAACACGACCGCTTTGATCAAAAAGCATTTACATCTTATGTCAACAGTCTAAATTATTGTGCTAAAAGTTATTCGTGGCAAGACACAAATTCTGCTGTCAAATTGATTAATGATACAGCGGTGCCGTATCAACTTTACGGATATAGTATGGGTGCAACGTCTGTGAGGAAAGTTTTACAACAGAATCTTCGCAAACCAGAATTCGTATTAACTATAGGAGCCTATCGAACTACTGATGTAAATTTTGATCATCACAATGTTAGATATGCAAACTATTTTGATAATTCGGGCCTAGGACAGAAAAGTCCTGGAAAGTTTTTAAATGTATCGCATGATAAGATACAACAAGAAGTAAACAATTTAATGGGCTTGTAGTATAGAGGGAATTACAACGGCTTTGCACGTCGTGAATCAGGGTTCGAGTCCCTGCTGGTCCACCAAGTTAATGGTAATGTAGGACAATGGTAGTCTACCTCCTTCATACGGAGATTGTTAGTGGTTCGAGTCCACTCATTACCACCAAACAATGTTCCTCCGAAAAGGATGACACAGCGAGCTCTCAGTGCTCTGCTAGGTGTTGTAGTAAAGGACTTCAAACGCTGTCTAGTCAACAGTAGTAAAGAACTTTAAACGCAACGTAACCTAAGGCTCAAGGACCTTGACCGGACCGAAATCTTAGAGACTAGTAACGCTCTCGTTAGTGTAACAGTGGTGAAAATCCACAAGGAACGCCAATTATGGGATAGACGATAGGTTTGAGTCCCTGCCAGTCTAGCCACAGTGGGGTTAACTGTGGTGACACTATAGTCTGACTGATGCCGGTTAGTTAAACTTGCCTATTCGAGACAATCTAGCAAGTCCTCCCAGGAGGATAGTTAGGCGCCCGCTTTTTTTCTGTTGGAGGTTCGCCAAGTTGGTAAGGCATCGGATTTTGATTCCGACATGCACAGGTTCGAATCCTGTACCTCCTGCCAAATTCAATGGTGTCCATAGTTTAGTGGTAAAACCGCGGGTTGTGATTCCGCTATCATGAGTTCGATTCTCATTGGATACCCCAGATACGCCCCTGAAGCATTGCTGGCGATGCAACTGATTTGTAACCAGAAGATAGGCGGTTCGATTCCGTCCGGGGGCACCAATGTTAAGAATTGTCTTTAGTTTTGTTTTTGATGATTCTGCGAAGTTGAGGATCGTGTTCTGATAATTTAATCAGCATACCCAACACCCATCCGAACATATACTCTTTACCGTATTGACGTAGTATAAGCATAAGATTGTCGTGGACTTCTTGCTGTGTTTTGGATAGACGCATATAGTATTTACACTGAATTAGCCTCTGCCAATGGAATGGGAGCAGGTCTTCTAAACCAGCTATCTGAAGGTTCGAATCCTTCCGGAGGCGCCAATTATCGGGGGATAAACTTTGACGGTGAAGTCCTGCCTCTTAAGCAGAGAGAACTAGGTTCGAATCCTAGATACCCCACCAATTTATACAATAAATGGAGATAGACGAGCCACAGCATCTTCCCATTTCAGCAGATTGTCAGTAAAACGAACACTGATGGATATTCTCCCAACACCAGGAAAAGTAACAGAGTGTGGTATATCTGTTCGAACTAATAATGGACAAGCTGTATCAGTTTCTTCTAATAGTATTGCCTTTTGTGGCACTCCTATTCTCATTCTATATTCATAATGTATTCCACTTAGTTGTGTAAATGGATACATGAGGGCTCTTTCGGAACCCGGATATACTGCCTTAACGGCATCCATGTTCCACCATTTAAATCGTCCCCTAATATCAGTTAGCTCCCAGTTTATACCACAGGTAATATTTTCCCAACTGTTGGTTAATTGATTCCATTTTAAATCAGAATGAATAATGCGTCCGCCGTCGGTACCTAATTTAGAAGCATAAGTTGTAAACACAACCACAGAGTCAATGTCGAGGTCAGCTGATCTAAACAAATCGATGATGTCATCTTTTAGTATTGACGGTTTTTCTATATGATAGAGTCTTGATTCTAATTCATATTTTGCAATTAATGATGCTTTGTCTTTTAAAGGATCATTAGGTAAGTTAAGAATACGAAAATTTTGCATACTGTATTTATTAACATACATGTTCGGTTAGTTCAGCGGTAGAACGCCACCTTGACACGGTGGAGGTCACAGGTTCAATCCCTGTATCGAACACCAAACAAACTGGGTGTATTGTCAGTCAGGCCAGACGGCTCGCCTTGGAAGTGAGAGGACGCAGGTTCGAATCCTGCCACCCAGACCAGTTTACCCTGTTATTTCAACGGATAGAATACCTTGCTACGAACGAGGAGACGGAGGTTCGATTCCTTCACAGGGTGCCAGTCAAAAAAAAATCCCCGACTAGTCGGGGATTTTATTATGGATTTATTAAATTATCCTAATGTAACCCACGCAGAGCCATTGTAACCCTGGAATGTTCCAGCGGTTAATACCATCATACCAGCAAGTGGAACTGGAATGGCAGCATCTCTTGCGGCAGCATCGGCATAGCTTTTAGTTCTTAAAAACTCTGTTGCTGTTACTGCACCAGTTACATTGACATCGCCTTTAATGGACCAAACACCAGGATTACCAGAAGCGATATACATGTGTTCATCATTGCCGTTGGCTTTATCAAAGCCATACATAAACACTTGTCCACCGCAAACACCGAAACCTGCTTCGGCAGTACCGGTACTGTCTGTGTTACCTAAGAATATTGTATCACCGATATCTGGATCAGGTGTTCCGTTAACTGCTTTCTTAAGAGCGTTAAGTGAATCACCTTCTACTACTGCTAAAACTGCATGAGCTTTTCCGCTAGCGGCCCATACTGGCTTAAGCCATGTATAAGGAGTTAATTCAGTTAGTCCAGTAGTTGATCTAGTGTAATTGTTAAATTTTAAATATTTGAGACTGTCTGCACTAGATACGCTTCCGTTACCATCTAGGTCATAGTCAAGGCTTAATGAGCCGTTACCTAACGTTATAGCATTGCCAGAATATAAGCTATTAGCATCAAGTGCTCCGTCGACATATATATCGCCAGTAAGAGTCCACATACCAAGTCCATCGGTACTTGTTGTTAATGTTAAGTCTTTACCAGCACCATTGTTAGCTTCGGGGTCGTTAGCCATAATAGCTATTTGTGTACCACCAATTGCCAAACCGATGTCTGTTCTATTTTGTGCAGTAACGTTACCAATAAACATAGTATCGCCGATGTTTGCATTAGCTGGATTGCCTACAATAGCATTCATGGCGTTTATAGCATTGCCTTCAGCTACTGCAATTACAGCATGAGCTTTGCCATCAGTGCCCCAGTTACCTTTAATCCATTTAACTGAACTTAGGCTAGGACCAGTAGCGTCACCAGTCATCCATTTTAAGTATTGTATGCCATCTGATAAGTCGGCGTCTGAGTCACCGTCAATATTATAATCAGGAGTTAAATTACCTTTAGTAGTTTCTAAAGTAACAGATATTGGATTAGTTAATCCACCTGCTGGGCCCGCTGGACCTTGTGGACCTGTGGCTCCTGTTTCACCTGTGTCGCCTTTTAATCCCTGGACACCTTGTGGGCCTTGTGGTCCTGTTAGACCAACGGGTCCTTGTAGACCAGTATCTCCTTTAGGGCCTTGTGGTCCTGTGGCACCCGTAGCACCTGTAGCACCAGTATCGCCTTTTAATCCCTGTGGGCCTTGTGGTCCTGTAGCACCAGTAGCACCTGTGGGTCCTGCCGGGCCTTGTGGTCCTGTAGCACCAGTAATAGTTGCCCAAGATAAGTTGCCAAGACCATCAGTGATTAATGACTGTCCGGATGTTCCACCTGTTATTTTAACTTTACTAGGAGCACCTAACACAATTTTTCCAGATGGACTGATTGTGATATCAGTTCCGGAGAAATTAGAAATGGTATTAACATTAAGTTGACCGTCTTTGGTAATTTTAACCCTATCAGCAGTAGAGCCAAGGCCGTTATTAGTTCCGAATACCCATTCTGTTGGCATGCTAGTGGAACTTACGGTTCCATTAACTACAGCCTTCAAATATGCCCCGGCTACTGGTGCAGTTCCTCCCCAACCGGCTGCTATGATGTTTACTAATTGATCTCCGGTGACAGGAGATGCTTTAGCGGCGCTAGTTCCCCGGCCACGAACGAAATTTACCGCAGTCGACGATGGGGTAGAATGATATTGATTAAAACTAAATCCTGAATTAGAATAGCTAGAAGTATATGTGCTTCTAGTAATATTAATGCCAGAATAAATGACTCTGTTGGTTGCATCATAAAAGATGCCTGGAGCCTGGGTTAGATCAGTTCCAGTGCTTGCATAATAAGGCATGCCGCCGGCAGTACCTTGGTTGATTGTATTTGGCATATAGTTAATGCTCCTTTCGATAGTGTATTTATCGAAATTCAGCTTTTAGACTTCGCCCCAGCCAGTTTTTGCGCGAATCGCAAAAGCCAATTCCCTCATGCGGCCATATTCTGCACTGCCTCGTTTATGTGGTCCAGACCGTTTAAGTGCGGCATAGCTCTTACGTAAATCTGCTAGTGTGCGACCTTTATACTTGCCTTTTTCAGCGGCACTGACTTTGGTTTCTGTGCCCCATTTTTCATTTAGTAAGCCCATATCGGCAAAGTCCTGTGCTTCGTTGACCAAGTCTATGTATTTTCTTAGAACATCTCTGCTCATTGACATCTCCTTTAAAAAATATTTACAGGGGTGTTCTAAGAAAAGCATATACAAAAGTATTATTGACACAAATTGGGCAACGATGCTACAATTATGAATATTAGGAGTGCATGATGCCGTGGATTGAGAATGTAAGTTTGGGTGATATTCCCAAGGGAAAGCACCACAACGCTGGCGAAAACAGTATGTTGATTCAAATTGTTGATCCTGCCATGGAGTTTCCTAAGCCCATGCACAAGTTTAAAGAGACACACCAGTTTGAGTTTTTGGATCTTGAAGTGGGTGACGCATTTGGTGAAGAGTTTAAAGTAACTGACGCACAAGCCGCTGAGTTGGTCCGACTGCTACAACATGCACTGGAAAAAAGAATGAACGTGGTTGTTCATTGTGTTGCCGGTGTTTGCCGTAGTGGCGCAGTCTGCGAAGTTGGTGTTATGATGGGCTTCAACGATACGGAAGTATTTCGTAGTCCCAACTTAATGGTCAAGCACAAAATGATGAAAGTCCTTGGCTGGACCTATGACGAAAATGAGCCGCACACCATTAATGGTGTGCCGTTCGAATATGATGAACTAGGCAACAAAAAGATTTGGGTGCCGCCACAAAGAGAAGGTGACATATGAATATTTCAAAAATTGATCAATGTCGAATTCGAGCCTATAACTTAGAGCAGGTTAATATTCAAAAAAAGCGAGAAGAAGATTATCGCAAAGTCGTAGAGAGACAGAACTTCGAGCGCATTGTTGCAGAACGAGTAGAACGTAATATTCGACTAGATCTGGACAAAGGTCGTAATGTAGATGTTGAATGTTGAAAGTTAATATGCCTAAATGTTATCAACTCGTCGGTGTGCCAGGTAGCGGTAAGACTACCTGGGTCAACAAGCAACCATGGTCTCTTCCCTGTGCTCATGTTAGCACTGATAAATGGGTAGAGATTTATGCTAAAGAAGTTGGCAAGACTTACTCGGACGTTTTCGCTACCTTTATGCCCACTGCGGTTGATTGTATGACCAAGGAAGTTGAATTGGCTCGTAGTATGAACCGAGATATTATCTGGGATCAGACTTCGACTACTGTAAAAAGTCGTCTAAAGAAGTTTAACATGCTACCCGATTACTATCATATTGCAGTGGTGTTTCCAACACCCGACCATAAGGAACTTATGCGCCGATTGTTTAGTCGTCCCGGCAAAGAGATTCCTGAGCATGTCGTTGCCAGCATGATTGCCGGCTTCGAAATGCCCACAGAGGCAGAAGGTTTTAAAGAAATTTGGAAGGTTTAAATTTTATTAGGAGGCAATTATGCCCAGCGTATTTTTAGTCAGTGACACGCACTTTGGCCATTCCGGTGTGTGCCGCTTTATGCGAGAGGATGGTGTTACTAAGTTAAGGCCCTGGGATAGTCCCGAAGAAATGGACGAAGCTATGGTCAAGGCTTGGAACGAAAAGGTTAAGCCCACAGACAAGGTCTACCACTTGGGAGATGTTGTTATTAACAGGCGTGCCCTTAAGACTTTGGCTCGTTTGAATGGCGACAAGGTCTTGATTCGTGGTAACCATGACATTTTTAGGGACGACGAATATCGCGAATATTTTCGCGAACTTCGTGCATACCATGTTATGAATGGCTGTATTCTTAGTCATATTCCTATTCATCCGGAAAGTATTGGCAGATTTGGCACTAACATTCACGGACACTTACATGCTCGTCGTGTTAAGAAAATTCGTGGGGTTGATGCAAGAACAGGTCAATTGCTCTACGGTGATGAAAATGACGTAAGGTATCACTGCGTCTGTGTTGAGCAAACAGACTTCGCACCTATCTTGTTTGAGGATGTGTTGAAACGCATTACCGAAGAAGGTGGCACAGTGGGCATCAAGAGCCGAGAAGAAGTCTACGGCAAAAATGCTTGGCCTGATACCTGTGAGTAAGGACTTCGGTCCTTACTTGCTCGAATTATTTGACACATATTGATAACTACAGTATAATTACTTCATAGTTTAAAACATTCGTTCTTTAAAAAATATAAATAGCATTTTAATGCCCAGGTGATGGAATTGGTATACGTGTTGGTCTTAGAAGCCAAATTTTGTGGGTTCGAGTCCCACCCTGGGCACCATATTAAAATGTATTGAAGGTTACCTAGACCACTAGGCGACTGGGCTGATGGCAGTACCGACGGGCGCTGATCAGACCCAGGAGCATGAAGCAGGAGAAATCCGGAGTTGCGGTGGACAATCTAGGAGTAATGACCGTTGAGGCCTATGCGAGACGTTCGTATAGGTAGAGATAGATCAACAATGGTTCCTTTAGTATGTTTTAATATGGTAAAGTTTTGGAGCGGTGGCCGAACGGTAAGGCAGCGGATTGCTAATCCGTACACCTGTTAACGCAGGTGACTGGGTTCGACTCCCAGTCGCTCCGCCAAGTTTTGCATAAGGGACTCGGCAGAATCCCTAAAAATACTATAGTAAACCTATTACCTGCGAGTCTTAAACGACAATGATCTATATTATGATTATGGTTTAATATATTAATGACACAAAACCTGTGCCTTATGCAAATTCAATTTAGTTTTAGGCCCGAGTGGTGAAATAGGTAGACACAAGGGACTTAAAATCCCTCGCCGAAAGGCGTGCCGGTTCAAGTCCGGCCTCGGGTACCAAATTAGGAGTGGTAGTTCAGTTGGTTAGAATATCGGCCTGTCACGCCGAGGGTCGCGGGTTCGAGTCCCGTCCACTCCGCCAATAAATGTCAACGACTCTGAGTGCTAAGGCGTTATATTATAAGCCAGGAGCACATCATGAGTAAAGGCATAATACTTGAAATCAAGGCCATGTTAGAAAGACATTGGTCTGCCAAAGAAATTGCACATAAACTTTGGTTGGATACTGATACAGTAAATTTGGTAATCAAGACACTAAAAAATAGTTGACACGATTACTGATATGCATTACAATAGAGACTGTTAAGAAATTAACAGACGTTCTTTAAAAAATTTAAGATGTAAGTCTTTATACACATGACAATTCGTTGTCAGCAAGTAAAAGTCACGTTCGTGAGTAGCTGGCCAGCCAAAGCGATTGTAAAGCAGTGGGGGGCGCGAATCCCTGGCAAAAAATAAGGCCACCTCGCCTTTTTCGCTGACCGTCTGCGCGCGCAACAACAGTCCGGCCGCGCGATCGAACCAGAAACGATGGCTGTAATGGAAAGC
>JACCDW010310098.1_pt1 | contig 19361 bp, 15 predicted proteins | sample 7449781 | NCBI WGS metagenome assembly JACCDW01 (sample SAMN15323449, study PRJNA562643) | freshwater metagenome | isolation source: river surface water | place: USA:Blue River Watershed | collected 2017-08-18
CCCAAGGCGCAGGCGTTTCCACCACTTTGCGGCTGAAGGTTTCCCAGTCGAAGTTGGGCCAAGCGCTCATGTGGGCGTTGTAGTTGCCCACGGCGCCATTCATCTTGGCCATGATGTGTACGCTGGCAATGCGCTCGCGCACTTGGCGTAGGCGCATCACCACGTTGGCCACTTCTTTGCCCACGGTGGTGGGGCTGGCGGTTTGACCGTGGGTGCGGCTGAGCATGGGCACGTCGGCGTAGGCATGGGCCAACTCGCGCAGCTTGGCAATCAGGCCATCCAGGCCAGGCAAGATGACTTCATCGCGGCCGGCTTGCAGTTGCAGCGCGTGGCTGGTGTTGTTGATGTCTTCGCTGGTGCAGGCAAAGTGCACAAACTCAGAAGCGGCTTCGAGCTCGGCATGACCTTTGAATTTCTTCTTGATCCAATATTCCACGGCCTTCACATCGTGGTTGGTGACTTTTTCTTCATCCTTGATGGCTAGGGCGTCTTCGGTGCTGAAGTTGGCAACCAAACTGATGAGATAGTCACGAGAAGCAGCGCTCAAAGGTTTGAATTCGGCAAAACCCGCATCGCTCAGGGCGATGAACCACGCAATCTCCACTTGCACACGGCGGTGCATATAGCCTTGCTCGCTCATCAGGGGGCGCAGGGCGGCGACTTTGCCTGCATAGCGACCATCCAGGGGTGACAGGGCGGTAACTTGGGAAACGGCTTGGGAAGTTTGGTTTGTATTGCTCATCCTGCAATTTTAGGTGCTGGGCTCAAGTGCCATGTATACGCCAAGCTCGCTAAACTACAGCCTCAACAAATCTATGTGAAACGTATGAAACTGATTGGTGCAATTACCAGCCCCTATGTGCGCAAAGTGCGCATCGTCATGGCAGAGAAAAAACTGGATTACCAGTTTGTGACGGAGGACGTTTGGGCTGCCGACACTACGATTTCGGCAGCTAACCCTTTAGGCAAGGTGCCTTGCCTTGTCATGGAAGGCGGCGAGGCCTTGTTTGATTCGCGCGTCATTGTGGAATACGTGGACACCTTGTCGCCCGTGGGCAAACTCATTCCAGACCGTGGCCGCGAGCGCGCCGAAGTTAAAACTTGGGAAGCCTTGGCCGATGGCTTGTTGGATGCGGCCATTTTGGCCCGCTTAGAAGCGACTTGGTCAGGCCGCAAAGATGGCGAACGCAGCCAAGCGTGGATTGAGCGTCAAATGAAAAAGATTGATGACAGCCTGGCGGCCATGCACCGTGCTTTGGCCGAGCGCAGCAATTGCGTGGGCATCCATCTGAGCTTGGCAGACATTGCCGTTGGCTCCGCCTTGGGTTATTTGGATTTCCGTTTTCCGCAGATGGATTGGCGTGCTCAGCACCCCAACCTAGGGGCTTTGTACGAACGCTTGGCGCAACGCCAAAGCTTCAAAGACACGGCGCCTGTTTAACTGTTTGCGCGTTTTTTGAGCCAGCGCATCAAGCTGCCCACCACGGGCAGTTTTTCGTACAGCTCTTCAGCTGCATCCCAATAGTCGCGGTGCACGGCCACGCGCCACACGCCCGCTTCTTCACGCAGCACAAAGTGCGTGGCACCGCGAATGGTGTGTGTCGCGCCGTTGTGCAGGCGAGGCATAGCAAACAAAAAATCCCACGCCACAAAACATTGCGTGCCTTGGTGTACTTGCTGCGTGATGACAAAGCGCGGCGCATCTAACGCTTCAAACATGTGGGTAAAGATGCCTTCAATGGCGGGCAAGCCTTGCACCTCATTGAATGGGTCCTTGAACTGCGCATCGTGTGTGTAAATGCTTGCCATGTGAGCCACATCCGACGCTTGCAAGTGTTCAAAAAATTGCACCACGCGTTGCAACGCGGCTTCTGGAGTGTCTTGCATCACATGCCTGTGCCGCGGCGAACCAAGGCGAAGTACCAACGGTAGGGCAGCATGCGCAACAGCAACAACATGCGCGTGAACCGCTTGGGAAAGTGAATTTGAAATTCGCCCTTGCGCCACCCTTTGAGAATTTCTTGTGCAGCTTTTGTGGCGCTGATGAGTGCGGGCATAGGAAAGTCGTTGCCCGCCACCAACGGTGTTTCCACAAAGCCTGGGTTGATGACGCTCACGCCAATACCGTGTGGCGATACGTCGTAATACAAAGCCTCGGCCAAGTTGATGAGTGCCGCCTTGGTGGGGCCGTACGCCAAACTTTGCGGCAAACCGCGAAACCCTGCCACGCTAGAAATAAAACTGATGTGACCACGTTGCTGCGGCAGCAATTCCGGTAACACAGCGTCCAGCACACGCAGCGCACCGGTGTAATTGATGTCGAGGTGGCGCAGCATTTCAGGCAGCGAGTAGTCGCTGGCGCGAACGGGCACGTAGTAGCCTGCGCAATACATCACCACGTCTAAGCCTTGCTGGGTTTGCACATATTTTGCAGCTTGGGTGATAGCCACCGCATCGCTCACATCCAACACCACAGCTTGGGCACCTGGATGCGCGTCGACAAACTGCTGTAGCAAGTCAGCTTTGCGAGCCGACACCACCACTTTGGCACCCGCGGCATGCAAGGCCTTGGCGGTGGCCAAACCGATGCCGCTGGAGGCGCCAATGAGCCAGACGCTGCGGCCGTGCCAATCGGTGATGGGTGTATTGAGTGGTTTTAAAAAAATCATAACTCGGCTCTGTGTGAAAAGACGGGTGTGCGCATCAAAGCTGTGCACCTGCCAAAAGTTGCTGGCGCAGTTGGCGTTGCGAGGTTTCGGGTGCCAGCCAAATACCGAAAAAGCGTTGTGCCAGTTCGGTGTCTGTCATCTCACCCAAAGCACGGTCTTGATGCCACAGCTGCATGCCTTTGTCGGGGGCGTACACACCGGTGATGCGTTCGCCGTTGCGCACATTCGGAATGAGCGCTTGAAGCACGCCCGCCCAGTTTTGTTTTTGGCTGGTGGTCAACGCGCGCTGGCCTTGCATCTCATCCATTGAGCGTTGCGCAATGTCCGTGCCCTTGAAGTCACGCAAGTAGCGTAGCTCAAGCAACAGAGTTTGTTTGGCCCAGTCTTCAGGGGCAAATGCGGCGCTGCCCCACAGGCTGGCGTCATACACCTCAAAACCCCAATAGGTGAAGCGGTGTTGCCCAATCAGACGCGGCGTGCCACGCAGCAAGGTACGTACAAAACCAGGGGCCGCTGCTGACGTGTTGGCGTGCGCCTCCACGACCAGGCCCCCTGCACAGCTGACCAGCGCAGCATGCATTACATGGGTCAAGGCAGTGCGGCGTGTGGTCATGGTTTGACCAAGGTGAATTGCAACACGTCGGTGTTGTGCTGCTCAAACGCCGCCTCGCAGTAGGCGAGGTAGAACTCCCAAATGCGTACAAAGCGTTCGTCGAAGCCGAGCTGCAACACCTGCGCTTTGTCGGCCATGAACTGGTGACGCCAGCGGCGCAATGTTTCGGCGTAGTCAAGTCCAAAGGCCAGCTCGTCGATTACCTTCAGGCCTGCGCGCTCGGCGTGCGCGCGGAACTCGCGCGGGCATGGCAAGCAGCCGCCTGGGAAGATGTATTGCTGAATGAAGTCGGTGCTTTTCACGTAGCGGTCAAACAGTGCGTCATCAATCACGATGGTTTGCACGCAAGCTTTGCCGCCTGGTTTGAGCAATCGGGCGACGCTCTCAAAGTAGGTGTCCCAATACTCTTGGCCGACGGCCTCCAGCATTTCGATGGAGCAAATCGCGTCATAGGGGCCGTCGTCAATGTCGCGGTAGTCCTGTAAGCGCAGGTTGCTGGTGCTTTCTAAGCCCAACTTTTGCATGCGTTGGTTGGCAAAAGCCAGTTGTTCATGGCTCAAGGTCACGCCACTCATGCGTGCGCCAAATTCTTTTCCACCCAATTCGGCCAAAGCGCCCCAGCCGCAGCCGATTTCAAGAATGCGGTCGCCTGCTTTGGCGTCCACCATGCGCAGAGCACGTCGAACTTTGGCGGTTTGTGCTTCGGCCATGGGTTTGGCACGGTCGTTGTCAAACCAAGCCGATGAGTAGTTCATGGTTGGGTCAAGCCATAGCTCATAAAACGCGTTGCCCAAGTCGTAATGCGCGTGGATGTTTTTCTTGCTGTTGCTGCGCGTGTTGCGATGCAACAGGTGGCGCACGCGGTAAAACAAGCGCCCTAGCCAGCTGCCAAAAATTAGCTCGTCCATGTCACGGCGGTTGGCCACCAAGAGCTGCAACAGCTCAGACAAATTGTTGGTGGTCCACTCACCCGCGATGTAGCTTTCGGCAAAGCCAATGTCGCCTGATTTCAAGGCTTGCGTGAGGGGCGCATAGCTGTGCAAATGCAAGGTGGCATTGAGCGCGGGGCCAGAGGCAGGTGCTGCGCCATATTGCGCCACACTGCCATCGGGCCATTGCACATGCAAGGTGCCGTGTTGCAAACGTTGCAGCAAGTTCAACACACGTCGCGCAGCAGCGGGCATGTCTTGTGGGGCAGAGCGGACGGGGGCCGAGGTCGTGGAGGTGGTCATGGCTGGGCTGTGAAACAGTTCAACGGGTTACAAAATTTTTGGGTGGCGTGGGCTTGGTAAAAAACGGCACACGCTTGCGCCACAGCTTGAAGGCTTGCCAGTGGATGCGCAGCATCACCATCAAGGTCATCAGCGGGTAGCCCCACAGGGCGTGGCGCAGCTCATCGCGGGTGATGGGCTTGAGCAGGCCGCTCACGCTGGTTTCAATCAATGGGCCTTGCGCATCGTCGTGGTCCACGCGTGCCACGGTGTGGTCGGCGGTGCGCATGAAGCGAAAGCGGTAGTCGCCTTGCACGTCACAAAACGGTGACACATGAAACACCTTGTCGGCACGTTGCTCGACACCGTATTGCGGACGGTCAAGTAAGTAGCAATGACGTTCGCCAAACGTGTTGTTCACCTCCACCACAATGGCGCGCAAGCTGTTGTCGGCGGCGTGGCAATACCAAAAACTCACAGGCTTGAAGGTGTAGCCCAGCACGCGCGGGTAGCAATGCAGCCAGGTCTCGCCCGTGGCATCCAGAATGCCCTCGTTGTGCAGCAGCTCATCCAGCCATGCCAATGCGCCTCCCGCCTCAGCGCCGCGGCCATCGCCATGGTCGGCGTCGTGAAAGCTGATGGCCCCCGAACGGTTGATGGGCAGCACCGCATCGCCCGTGCTGCGCAGCGTGCGCATGGGCAGCATCAAAAAGAAGGTGCTGTAGTTGAAGGCATGCACCTTGGGTCGCAAACGCGTGTGACGCACTTGGCCGAAGCCAATCATGGCTTTGGGAATTTCACTGGTGGGTGAAGTTGTGCTGTGCGTCATGGGGTTCATGGTGCCAGGCTGGCCAATAAGTTCTGTGCGGCATCGCGCCCAGCTTTGAAGCCGTCTTCATGGAAGCCGTAGCCCATCCATGCGCCGGCGAACCACGTGTGTTGTTTGCCTTGCAGCTGTGGCATGTGGGCCTGCGCTTGAATGGCGGGCAAGTCAAACACGGGGTGGGTGTACGCGTATTCGCCAATCACGAGTGCGGGATCAATCTCGCGAACAGGGTTGAGCGACACGATCACATCTTGGCTAAAGGGCAGCGGCTGCAGCAAGTTGAGCCAGTAATGCAAACACACACGGGTGGACTCGGTGCTGCTGTGCGCGGCACGTTCGTAATTCCAGGCTGCCCATGCCAGTTTTGTCTGCGGCATCACCGATGTGTCGGTGTGCAGCACGGCGCGGTTGGGGTGGTAGCGAATCGCGCTGAGCGTGGCCCGTTCTTGTGCCGTGGGCTCGGCCAACATGGCCAGTGATTGGTCGGCATGGCTGGCCAAAATCACTTGGTCAAAGCGCTCACTGCGCCCCTGCGTCTGCACCGTCACGCTGTGCGCATCGCGTTCAATTTTGAGCACGGGGGTGTTAAGGCGTTTGTCGGGAATACGCGCCAAAATCTTGTCCACATAGTGGCGTGCGCCCCCTGCCACCGTGTACCACTGGGGCCGGTTGTTGACCTGAATCAGCCCGTGGTTGTGACAAAACCGAATCATGGTGGCCACCGGAAACTTCAGCATTTGGTCCGTGGGGCAACTCCAGATGCAGCCCAACATCGGCAACAAATACCAATCACGAAACGCATCACTGAATCTGTGCGAAAACAAAAAGCCGCTCAGGGGTTGAGCCAGTTCGTGGTCTTGGTTGCGCTCGGCCAGCTCGGTCGCGAGGGTGTTGAAACGCATCACATCGCGCAGCATGCGCAAGAAGCTGGGCTTGAACAAATTGCTGCGTTGTGCAAACACGGTGTTGAGGTTGGCGCCGTTCCACTCCAATGCGCCTTTGCCGTTCGTGTGCGGGACTTGCACCGAAAACGACATGTCTGATTTGACAGTCGCGACTTGCAACTCTTCAAACAAGGCAATCAGCCCCGGATACGTACGCTCGTTGTAGACCAAAAACCCCGTGTCCACGCCGTGTGTTTGCATGCCCGTTGGGGTGGGTAAGGTCACGTCGACGGTGTGTGTGTGACCCCCGAAATAGTCGCCAGCTTCAAACAAGGTGATGTCAGCTGCCCCGTGCAAATGGTGGGCGGCCGACAGACCTGAAATACCTGAGCCCACAATGGCGATGCGTGGTGTCATGACGCAGAGCCCTTCACGATGGCTTGCTTTTCGACGAGTTGTTTTTCAATTTCTTGGACGAAACTTTTATCTTGCGGGTTGGTCATGCTGCTGAAGCTTTTGATGGTTTTGCCGTCACGGCTGATGATGTACTTGTAGAAATTCCACTTGGGGGTGGTGCCAGTTTGTTCGGCCAACTGCTTGAACAAAGGCAAAGCACCCGAGCCCTTGACGGTGGTTTTCACAAACATGGGGAATTTCACGCCAAAGGTGTTTTCGCAGAAGTCTGCAATTTTGGCGTTGCTTTCGGGTTCTTGCGAAAAATCGTTGCTCGGAAACCCGAGTACCACCAAACCCTTGTCTTTATATTTTGCGTGCAGAGCTTCTAGCCCTTTGTACTGCGATGTGAAACCGCAGAAGCTGGCAGTGTTGACCACCACCACCACTTGACCGGCGTATTGACATAGGTTTTGTGGTTTTTCGTCTTGCAGGCGAGCCACCGTTTGCTGTAACACAGCTGGGCAAGTGGCTGCTGTGGCAGCGGCAGCGTCAGCTGCGCTGTGGGCGACGCCCATGCTGGCCATGAGGCAAACCATTATGAAAATAATGCGTGGGTTCATTTCAAAGCCCTCCTAGTTCGTACACAATGTTTGCGAAGTATTGCACTTCTGTCCAAGACAGAGCCATTCTCCACGCTGACCACCGGGGGATTTCAATTCATGAATTCACGTGATGACCATTCGCAAATGACACTCTCCATCGCCGCTGTCGAGCGCGACACTGGGATTGGCAAAGACACACTTCGTGTGTGGGAGCGCCGTTATGGTTTTCCCACCCCAGGGCGTGATGCTAACGACGAACGCAGCTACCCCATGGCACAAGTGGAAAAACTGCGTGTCATCAAACGTTTGATGGACCAAGGCCATCGTCCAGGCCGCATCGTGGCGCTGAGCATCGACGCTTTGCTGCACCTGAGCCGGGGCGAGGCCACTTTGCAAGCCAGTCGCGCGGTGGAAGCCGCCCACACCCGCCAAGACTTGGTGGCCTACATTGCCATGTTGCAAACCCAAGACCATGAGGGCATGCGCTGCGAGTTGCTCAAAACCCTGTCTAAACACGGCTTGCAACATTTCGTGACCGAGGTGGTGGCGCCGCTCACGTTCATGGTGGGTGAGACGTGGGCGCGGGGGGACCTGGCGGTGCACGAAGAGCATTTGTTCACCGAGTGCGTCAGCAGCCTGATGCGCCAAGCCATTGTGGCAATTCCCAAGCCCGAAGGCGGAGGCGAGCCAGCGATCTTGCTGACCACGTTCCCACAAGAGGCCCACGGTTTGGGATTGTTGATGGTGGAGAGTTTGCTGGCTTTGCAAGGTTGCCGTTGCGTGTCGTTGGGCACACAAACGCCGGTGCGCGACATCGCCCAAGCGGCCATTGCCCATTCCGCTGATGTGGTGGCTTTGAGTTTCAGCGTCAACATGAACCCCAACCATGTGGTGGACGGTTTGATGGAACTCAATCTGCTGTTGCCTGACTCGGTGGAGGTGTGGGTGGGTGGCGGTGCTTCGGCGTTGCGCCGCCGCCAGATTGAGCGCGTGCTGGTGCTGCACGACTTGCACTCAATTTCAGACGCTGTGAGCCACTGGCGTCGCCACAAAACCAGCTCTGAAAGCAAGGCCGACGTTGGTCTTGAGGCTGCCCGTATTCGGTCGGGTGCCGCCTAGAATTGGCTCACCATGACCGACACCACTTTGCTCCCCCCTGCTTTTTTATCCAAGTTGGCTTCGCGCCAAGACGCCGTGCAACGCGTGGCGGCCTTGCGTACCCAAGGGCCCGTGGTGTTCACCAACGGGGTGTTTGATGTGTTGCATCGTGGTCATGCCTCGTACTTGGCACAAGCCCGCAGCTTAGGCGGCAGCTTGGTGGTCGCGCTGAACAGTGATGCTTCTGCGCGTCGTTTGGGCAAAGGCCCAGACCGTCCGCTGAACAACGAGCTGGACCGCGCTGCCTTGATGGCCGCCTTGGAGTCGGTGAGTTTGGTCACGTGGTTTGACGAAGACACGCCTTTGGAGCTCATTACCGAGTTGCGTCCCGATGTGTTGGTCAAAGGTGGCGACTACGACATGAGCAAACTGGCCGAGACTCAAGTGGTGCTGGCCTACGGCGGTCGCGCCCAAGCGATTCCGTTTGTCGACGGCTACTCCACCACCGCTTTGGTGAAGAAGATTCGTCAGGGCTAAACGCTGCGCATGCCAGCGGCTGCGCAGACCTTGGGTATTAGCCAAACACCGCGTGCCACAAGGCCTGAATGGCTGCACATTCTTTTTCTAGTTCAGCCGTTGGCACTTGTGTGGGTTGCTCGTCCAAGCGTGCACGGTGTTGCACGCGGCGTAATTCTCGGTAAGCGCTGCCTGCCGCTTCACCCACATCTGCGGGCAACAAGCCTGCTTTTTCAGCGCTGAGCAACAAGGCAATGTTGCCCACGTTGGCCAACAAAGCGGGGTGTTGTTGCGCATGTGCCAACACCAAGTACTGCACGGCAAACTCCACATCCACCATGCCGCCTGCGCTGTGTTTGACATCAAACAAATTAGGCTTGACCGTGTGCGCTGCGCGCAGCTTGTCGCGCATGGCCACAATCTCTTGTTGCAGCGATGTTTGGTCGCGCTTGGCGTTGATCACGTTGGCGCGCACGGTGTCAAAACGCGCTTGTAACGCAGGTGCCCCGAGACAAAAACGCGCTCGTGTCATAGCCTGATGTTCCCAAGTCCACGCGGTGTTTTCACCGCGTTGTCCTTGGTAGTCGGCATAGGCCTCAAAGGTAGACACCAACAGGCCCGAGTTGCCGTTGGGTCGCAGGGCGGTGTCGATTTCGTACAAATCGCCTTCGCCTGTTTTGACGGTCAACCAGTTGATGAGTTTGCGCACATAAGACGCGTAAATTTCGCCCGCCTGCTCGTGCTCGTCTTCGTACACAAACACGATGTCCAAGTCACTACCGTAGCCCAGCTCTTTGCCGCCGAGCTTGCCGTAGGCGAGGATGGCAAATTGCGGTTCGTCGCGATGGCGTTGCTTGAAGTGTTGCCACACCCAACGGCTGGTGATTTTCAACACGCTGTCGGCCAATGCGCTCAAGTCATCTGCCACTTGTTCGACGGTGATGCGGCCTTCCACGTCACGTGCCAAAGTGCGGAACACCTCGGCATGGTGGGCGCGGCGCAGCAAATTCAACAAGGTTTCTTCATCGGCTTGTCCGGTGGCTTGCAGCGAGTCCAAGCGCCGTTCTAACTCTTGCTCAAACTCAGCGGGCACAAAGCGTTCGGCCAACAAGGCTTCGCCTGCCAATTCATCAATCACGCCGGGGTGTTGTTGCAAATACTTTGCCGGCCAACGCGCAAGCCCCAGCAGTCGCAGGAGTTGCTCATGCACACGTGGCCGCTCAATCAAGAGAGCCAGATAGCTTTCACGGCGTAGCAGCGGCTCCATCCAATCGCTCCAACGCACAGCGGCTTCCTCGGTCACACGACCATCGTCAATCCACGCGTTGGTGCGCTGCAAGAGTTTGAGCAAACGTTGCACGCCGTCATCACGCAGCGCGCGCATGCGTGGCTGCTCAGACCAATGGCTCACGCGCTCACGCAAACGAGGGTTCAAGTCAGGTAGCAAAGACGCCAAATCCACGTAATCGTTTTTAGGTGTGCAGCCTTTGCATTCGCCGTTGCCGTTGGATTCCGCTTTCTCACCCAAACCCAACAAGCGGTCAAACTCTTGCGCCACCAATTCGCGGTGGCTGTCGAGTTGCGCCAGAAAGTCGCACACATCACCAAAGCCCAAGGTCAACGCAATCCAATTCAGGTCGTCGTCGTGGGTGGGCAATGCATGGGTTTGTTGGTCGTCCAAGTATTGAATGCGGTGTTCAACTTGGCGCAAAAACACATAGGCTTTGGCCAGCGCATCGGCGGTGGCGGCGGGCATGAGGTTAGCCTGGCTCAGGCGCTGCAAGGCTTGCAGCGTGGGGCGTGTGCGCAGCTCAGGGAAATGGCCGCCGCGCACCACTTGCAGCAGCTGCACGGTGAATTCAATTTCTCGAATGCCGCCGCGTGCAAGCTTCACATCGTTGGCGCGCTCAGGCCGTCCTGCGCTGCGTGAGACTGAGTGCTTGCGAATTTGCTGGTGCAGTCCGCGCAACGACTCAAACACGCTGTAGTCCAAATAGCGACGGAACACAAAGGGCAGCACGGTGTCGCGCAGCTCAAACGCATTGGCTTTGGCGCTGAAGGGTGCGACCACGCGGCTCTTGAGCCAGGCAAAGCGTTCCCACTCGCGCCCTTGCACCAAAAAATATTCTTCCAGCGATTGGCGCGACACCACGCTTGGCCCCGAGTTGCCGTTGGGGCGCAAGGCCAAGTCCATGCGAAACACAAAGCCATGGTCGGTGGTGTCACCAATCAAGGTGTAAATCAGTTTGACGGCTTTGGCAAAGTAGTCGTGGTTGCTGATGCGTCCGCGGCCATCGGGCAAGCCAGTGGTTTCACCGTCTTCGTCGTACACATAAATCAGGTCGATGTCGCTGGATACATTGAGTTCGCGGGCGCCAAATTTGCCCATGCCGATGATCCACAAGGTGGCGCGCTCGCCGCTGGTGGTGGTGGGCATGCCGTAGCTGCCATCGAGTTGGGCTTGCGCTTCTTGGAAGGCCATGTTGAGCGTAAACTCGCCCAATTCGGTCACGGCGCGGGTGATGACGTCTAGGTTGGCGTTCTGCTCACAGTCCAGCACTACCAAACGCTCCATCACCAGCTGGCGCAGCATGCGCAGGCTATCGCTGCAGCTGTGGGTTTGGCGCAGTGCCTCAAAACAGGTCTGCATCGTGGCCAAGACGGGTGCCCCCTGCGGCAGCAAATGCAGCTCATTGGCATAGCGGCGGCGTAATCGTTGAGCGAAGCGCGAATAAGTACTCAAGTTTTCCATAGGGCAGGGGATAATTCCCGTCATATTGCTCGTACCGTGAAACAGTTGTCTGACGTCGTGAATTCCACCCCCGAAAATTTGATGCTTGATTTGCAAACCAAGTCAGGCTGGCGACGTGCGCTCAACTGGGCTTTGGGTTTGGTGGCGTTCACCTGGGTGGCTGTGCTGATGGCTTGGAGCGCTCTGCACATTTTCATTGTGCCGCGAATTGGCGATTACCGTGAGGTGCTGCAACAACAAGCCTCACGTGCATTGGGCATTCGTGTGGAAATCGGCCATGTCAGTGCCCAAGGCGGCTGGTTGGTGCCATGGTTTGAAGCCAATGACATCGTGTTGTTTGACCGTGAAGGGCGTGACGCCTTGCGCTTGCCGCGCGTGATTGCAGCGGTGTCGCCACTCTCGGTGCTGTTCGGTCAGTTTGAGCAACTGGACATCGAGCAACCCGAATTAGAAATTCGTCGTGATGCGCAAGGCCATGTGTGGGTTGCTGGTTTGGACACCAGTGCGGCGGGTGATGGCCGCGGCGCAGATTGGTTCTTTTCACAACCCGCGTTTATGGTGCGTCAAGGCGTGGTGCATTGGCGTGACGAAAGCCGTCCAGCAAAAGCGCAAACGAGCGCACCGGTGCTGTCGCTTCAAGGTTTGGATGTCTCGGTGAAAAACCAGTGGTTTCAGCACGAGCTGAGGGTAGATGCCACCCCGCCCGAGGCCTTTGGCCAGCGCCTGTCTGTGCGTGGCAAGTTTTTCCAATTGCCTTGGCAGCGCGCGGGCGATACCGCGCAATGGTCGGGTGAGTTGTTTGCCGACTTGCCTTATGTCGATCTTGCGGCCTTGCGCCAATGGGTGGCGATGGACAAAGGTTTGTCTTTGCAAGAAGGCCGTGGTGCCGTGCGTGTGTGGACCGATGTGCAAAAAGGACAACCCATCGGTGTGACAGCGGATGTGGCGCTAGATGCTGTGGCCGCTCGCTTGGGGGTAAATTTGTTGCCCTTGAGTTTGCGTCATATGCATGGTCGCGTGGGTGCACAGTGGCAAGACGGTGAAGTGGAAATCAGCAGCCAAGATTTGGTGTTCGACACCCAAGAGGGTGAACACTGGCCGGGTGGTGTGGTGCGTCTGAGCTGGCGCGGCGACACATTTGAATCTGGCACGTTCAGTGCAGACCGTTTGGATTTGGATGCTCTGGTGCAAATCAGCCAACGTGTGCCGTTGTCCGAACAGGTGCGCGACCTCTTGGCGCGTGCCCAACCGCAAGGTCAAGTCAACCAGCTCAAGGCCACATGGCAGACCAACGACGACGCTTCTCTTCAGTACAGCGCGCGCGGCCAAGTGCGTCAATTTTCCATACAGCGTGACGCATTGCCAGACAGTCCATTGGCCCATATGCCAGGCATGCAAGCCGCGCAACTGGAATTTGACGTGACGCAAAAAGGTGGCAAAGCCCGTGTGAGCATTCACAAAGGCAGCTTGACCTTGCCCCTCGGCTTAGATGAGCCATACATCGCGCTGGAAGAAGCCTCGGCACAAATCGCTTGGCAGCTCAAAGGCGATGACGTGGCCGTGCAATTCACGCAGGGCCGCGTGGTGAACGACGACATGGCGGGTGAATTCAATGGCAATTGGAAAACAGGCGAAGGCGATGCGCGCTTACCCGGCGTGCTGGATTTGACGGCCTCGCTCAGCCGCGCCAAAGTGGCACACGTCCATCGCTATTTGCCCAACACCTTGCCCGCTGATGTGCGCGCTTATGTGCGCGATGCCGTGACGGCTGGTGAGGCCAGTCATGTGACCCTGCGCTTGCGCGGCAACTTGAACGACATGCCGTTTGACAACCCCAAGCTGGGTGAGTTCCGCGTTGTTGCGCAAGTGGCACAAGCTAAATATGCCTACGTGCCACTGGAGCCACCTAAGCCTAAAACTGCGCCACGTCCTGCATGGCCTGCCCTGACAGAGCTCAATGGCGAGTTGGTGTTTGACCGATCTGCGTTGCGTTTCAAAGGGCGGACAAAGTTGGCGGGTGCCCCAGATGTGACTTGGCAAAAAGTGGAAGCGCACATTCCTCAGTTGGCACAACCTGTGGTGAGCGTGACGGGCGAAGCACGCGGGCCTGTGGCACAGGTGCTGGATGTGATTGCCAAATCTGCCCTCAACGACTTGACGGGCACCGTGCTGAACAAAAGCCAAGCCACGGGCGATGCGAATTTCAAATTGGCACTGAGCTTGCCCATTGACAAGCTAGAGACGTCCAAAGTTCAGGGCAGCGTGGTGTTTGCTGACAATGCTTTGCAAATTATTCCTGGCACACCTGTGCTTAACCGCACACGCGGTACCTTGCAGTTCAGCGAACAAGGGTTTCAGCTTAAGGCGATGCAGGCCCAGTTATTGGGCGGCGATGCGGTGTTGGATGGCGGGTTGTCATTTGTGGTGGGTGATGGCGAATCACCTCTGCAACTCAAAATTCATGGCGACCTGACCGCTGAGGGTTTGCAGCGTGCCCGCGAGCTTGGATTTGTTTCTCGCTTGGCGCAACGCGCATCTGGCAAGTCAAGCTATACCGCCACCTTGGGTTTACGCCGTGGTGAGCCTGAGCTGTTGATCAACAGCGATCTCAAGGGCATGGCCTTGAATTTGCCTGCGCCTTTGAATAAAACGTCGCAGGCGGTCATGCCTTTGCGCGTTGAGAAGCAACTCACACGTGAATCGTTAGTAGCTAAGTCACGCGTGTTGCAAGACCAAATCAAAGTCACCTTAGGCCGTGTGGTGTCGGTGAACTATGTGCGTGACCTCACTGGGTCACGACCCCGTGTGGTGCGTGGCGGCATTGCCGTGGGGCAGTCGGTGATGGATGCCGTGCCTATGCGTGACAATGCGGTGAGCCTGAATTTGCAATTGCCGGCATTAGACCTGGATGCATGGAACACCACGCTGACGCAGCTCACGGGTGCGTCGCCGCTCAAACGCAAATCGAGCACCACCTCGGTCATTGGCAGCGAAGCAACAAGCGAAGGCGTTCAAGACTACATGCCCACATTTGCTGCGTTGTTGGCGGAACAAATCAAGGTCTCTGATCGGGTGATTCACAAAGTGGTGGTGGGAGGCACACGCCAAGGTGATTTGTGGCGCCTCAACATCAGCGCCGATGAATTAAATGGTTCCGCGGAAGTTCGTCCGCCCAATGGCAACGTGCCCGCGCAGTTGTATGTGCGTTTGGCGTATTTGAATATCCCGCCTAGTTCGGTCCCCGATGTGGAGCGTTTGTTGACCGAACAACCCAGCAGCATTCCCACTTTGGACATCGTGGTGAATGAGCTGACCTTGCGTGGCAAGAAGTTGGGGCGTTTAGAAATTGATGCTGTCAATCGCGTGGGTGCAAATGCTGTGCGCGAATGGCGACTCAACAAATTCAACGTGACCTTGCCCGAGGCCACTTTGACGGCCAATGGCAACTGGGCTGCCGAGGGTCCACGCGTGCGTCGCACCCAGTTCAATTTTGCGTTGGCCATTCGTGACAGCGGTGATTTGTTGACGCGCTTGGGTACGCCAGGCGCCATTCGTTACGGCGAGGGTCGTCTAGAAGGTCAAGTGTCGTGGCAAGGTTCGCCCATCACTTTGGATTACGCCAGCATGAGCGGCAAGATGAATTTGGCGATTGAAAAAGGTCAATTTTTAAAAACAGAACCAGGCGCGGCTCGCTTGCTGGGCGTGTTGAATTTGCAAGCCTTGCCGCGTCGTTTGACCTTGGACTTCAGCGATTTGTTCAGCGATGGATTTGCTTTCGACTTTGTGCGCGGTGATGTGCGCATTGACCAAGGCGTGGCATTCACCAATAACTTGCAGATGAAGGGCGTGGTTGCTGGCGCTTTGATTGAAGGCAGCGCCGACTTGGTGCGCGAAACCCAAAAACTCAAAGTGGTGGTGGTGCCTGAAATCAATGCAGGAACGGCATCGCTTTATGTGGCCACCATCAACCCTTTGGTTGGATTGACGAGCTACTTGGCCCAGATGGTGTTGAGCAAACCCCTGGTGCGAGCAGGCACCAGTGAGTTTCAAGTGGATGGCACGTGGGCGGATCCCCGAGTGACCAAGGTGGATTGATGCTGTTGCCTGTGGGGCCACAAGTACGTCGCTGGGTGCTGTGGGGGCTCTTGGTGGTGCTGGTGTTGTCCATGCTGAGCACTTTGGTGTGGCTGGCTGGGCGCTATGAGGTGAGCCAAGTGCAAAGCCGCTTAGAGCGCGACGCGGCAGATGCGGTGAGCGACATCCGCACCGCGCTCACCCGCAATGTGCAGAGCTTGCAAGCCTTGCAATATGCCGATCGCGCTGCCACGCCGTGGGAGCAAGATGCCCACACCCTCTTGCGTGAACATCGCGAGTGGTTGCGTTTAGAGCTGCGTGATGCGGACTTACGCGTTCTCAAAAGCATCGACACCCCGTTTCGGGCCCCCGTGTTCAACCGTTTCGGTCGCGCAGCCAATCAGCCTGAAGTGGTGCAAGCGTGTGGTGTGGCACGCCGCCAAAGCGGTCCCGGCTATGGCGCGAGCACCTATGTTCCACAAGCCGATGGCTTGGGCTTGGAAATCATGGATTTGTGCCTGCCGGTCATCACCGATGGCCAGCTTACGGGCTACACCATTGCAACCTATTCCTTGGGTGAGATCTTGGTCAACATGGTGGGGCCACAGCTCACGCGCAGCCAAGAGGTGTCATTCACAGAGTCAGATGGCACCCGTTTGGCCATGCACGGCACAGCACGTCGCGGCTCGCGCGTGTTCATTGCCAAACAGCTGATCGATTTGCCGGGCCACACCATGGTGCTGCGTATGGACAGCTGGCGCGGTGCCCCTGATGTGTTTCCCAATGTCTTGACCGCGTTGGTCATGGCCATGGCGATTGCCTTGGTCACCGTGCTCATCATGCTGGCGCGTGACATGCGTCGCCGTCAACGCGTGGAGCTGGACTTGGCCGATGCGTTGGCGTTTCGCAAAGCGATGGAAGACTCCCTCGTCACCGGCTTGCGTGCGCGTGACAACGAAGGTCGTATCACCTATGTGAACCCCGCGTTTTGCGAAATGGTGGGGTTCGAGGCCAAAGAGTTGATTGGCAAAAGCATTCCTGCACCTTATTGGCCACCCGAGATGGTGGACGAGTACGGCCAGCGCCAAGCCTTGCGTTTGGCGGGCAATGCGCCGCCGCGTGAGGGCGTGGAATCGGTCTTCATGCGCCAAAACGGCGAGCGCTTTGCTGTGATGATTTTTGAAGCCCCGCTCATCAACGCCTTGGGCGAACAAACCGGCTGGATGGGCGCAGTGTTGGACATCAGCGAGCAGCGTCGCGTGGAAGAAGTGTCGCGTGCCAGCCAAGAACGTTTGCAAGCCACTGCACGTTTGGCCACGGTGGGTGAGATGGCCTCGTTGTTGAGCCATGAGTTGAACCAACCGCTCGCTGCGATTTCAAGCTATGCCACCGGGAGCATGAACCTGTTGCAAGATGCCGCGGTCAAAGACCCACAGTTGGCGGAGACCTTGGGCAGTGCCATCCAGCGCATTGGCCAGCAAGCTGAACGTGCCGGCAAAGTCATTAAGAGCGTGCACGACTTTGTGCGTCGCCGTGACCAAGCGCGCGAGGCGGTGAATCCACGTGCCTTGCTTGATGACGTGATGCCCTTGGTGATTTTGCAAGCCCGCAAATTGGGTGTGCGTGTGGTGGTTCAATGCCCGACCGATTTGCCAACCGTGTTCTGCGATCGCACCATGGTCGAACAAGTGCTGTTGAATTTGTCGCGCAATGGCATGCAAGCCATGGCGGATGACACGCCTAACAAAGTGCTCACACTCAGCGTACGCAGCGCTGCATCCAACGCGACCAGCCGTTGGTTGGAGTTTTCGGTGGCTGATATTGGCCAAGGCATTCCTGATGGCGTGTCAGAGAAATTGTTCACACCGTTTTTCACCACCAAAGAAGAGGGCATGGGCTTAGGTCTGAGTTTGTGCCGCACCGTGGTGGAGCAACATGGCGGATTTTTGGGGCATCGCCCCAACACACCGCGCGGCACCGTGTTCAGTTTCACCCTGCCACAATCCTCCCCCGAGACCTGACACATGCAACCCACAGAAGACGCTTTGGTTTTTATTGTTGACGACGACGCTGGCGTGCGCGAAGCGCTGGCGTGGTTGTTGCGTTCACGTCGTTTGCCCAGTCAGTCGTTTGACAGCGCAGATGCATTTGTCGAGTTTTTAGGGAGAGGCAGCAGTGCGTGGCAGCCTTCGCAGCCCGGCTGCTTGTTGCTTGATGTGCGTATGCCAGGCATGAGCGGCTTGGCTTTGTTTGAGCAGCTCATTGAGCGTCAACTGCTTGATGCATTACCTGTGATTTTTTTAACAGGCCATGCCGATGTGCCCACTGCCGTTGATTCCGTCAAACGGGGCGCGTTTGATTTTTGTGAAAAACCTTTTTCAGACAACGCCTTGGTCGACCGCATTGAACAAGCCTTGGCGCGTTCGGCGCAAACCTTGCAAAGCGTACGAGCCAAACAAGACCTCCAACACAACTTGGCCGATTTGACGGAACGTGAACGCGACGTGATGCACTTGGTGGTAGAGGGTTTGCCCAACAAACTGATTGCAGATCAGCTGGACATCAGCGTGCGCACCGTGGAGGTTCACCGCGCCCGTGTGTTTGACAAAATGAATGTGAAGTCGGCCGTGGAGTTGGCCAACTTGCTGCGTGGCGAGTGAGTTATTTTTCGTCTTTGGCGGCTTCTTCTTGTGCGGCAAGGTGTTCAGCTTCGGTTTCTTCCCGACCTGAGAACATCGTCCACCATACGATCAACACCAAGATGCAACCCGCGCCCAGCGCTTCTAGCAAAATTAACAGCATGAGACAAATCCTGTGGCGTTTGACATGGACCTTGATTGTAGGAAGCTTGGTGGCGTGCGGCACCCCACGCTACGCGCCCGTGACGGACTACGGCCGTTCAGCGCCTGCTGCTAGGGCTCCCGCAGAAACACCGCGTGCCAGCGGCAGTTTGGCTGGCACACCCGGCACACCGAGTCCGCAGCAAAGCTACCGGAGCCGTTGGGTGGCCACGTCGTGGCACGATGTGCCCGGTTGGCAAAACGACCCCACGCAGGACGCATGGAATGCATGGCTGCAAAACTGTGAACGTCCCGGCCCTTTGTTTGCGCCGTTGTGCAAAGACGTGCGTCAACTCATGTTGGGCAGCGACGATGACCGTCGCTTGTGGATGATGAGCCACTTGCAGCCCTACCGTGTTGAATCGCTCGACGGTGCCGTCGATGGCTTGCTCACCAGCTATTACGAGCCGCTGTTTGATGCTTCGGCGCAAATGCGACCCGGCTTTGAAGTGCCGTTGTACGCGCCGCCTGAAGGGTTGGCCGAAGCGCGACGCGCGGGCCGCCCATGGTTCAGCCGACAAGAGATCGACACCAACCCGCAAGCGCGTGACGCCTTGCGTGGCCGCGAAGTGGCGTGGCTTGCTGATCCGATTGATGCCTTGGTGTTGCACATCCAAGGCTCAGGTCGCGTGCGCATGGCCAATCCCGATGGCACCACGCGCGTGGTGCGCTTGGCATTTGCCGGCTCCAACGAGCAGCCGTATCAAAGCGTGGGCCGTTGGTTGTTAGACCGTGGCTTGATTCGTGATGCGTCGTGGCAAGGCATCAAGGCGTGGATTGTTAGCGCCCAACAAAGCAACCCGCGCTTGGTGCAAGAGATGTTGTGGAGCAACCCGCGCTATGTGTTCTTCCGCGAAGAGGTGCGCAGCGCGGCGGATGC
>JACCDW010003523.1_pt1 | contig 19360 bp, 13 predicted proteins | sample 7449781 | NCBI WGS metagenome assembly JACCDW01 (sample SAMN15323449, study PRJNA562643) | freshwater metagenome | isolation source: river surface water | place: USA:Blue River Watershed | collected 2017-08-18
CCACTTTGTAATATTTGATTACAAAGTACGAAGGGGTACGAATCGAACGTCAGGTCCCACGCAAGCGTGGCCCCAAATTCCCATGGAGGTGCTTGATGAAGTCTCATAAGCGTTTGCCGCCGGCTCGTCATGGACAAGGACTGGCAGCCCTGGCCCTGGCTTTCACGCTCACTGTTCCGACATTTGCAAGAGCCTTGCCGCCCGCGAAACATCAGCCCGGCACCGGTGGTGTTGCGGTTCAAGTGACCGGTGGGCAGTGGGCAGGAGCCAACGCATCCATGCCGACGATTTTTGCAAGCGATGGCGCATTCAAGATCGTGACGTCCCAAGGACGCGAAATTAACGTACCGAGCGGTAACCCTTGGCAGGATAAATTTCTTACCCTTTGGTGGAAACTCCACGATCCACGCAACGGATACTTCAGCTCTTTCAATTTGCCCTATCACGCGGTGGAGACACTTCTCGTCGAGGCGCCGGACTACGGTCACGTCACAACGAGCGAAACATTCAGCTATTGGGCTTGGCTTGAAGCCATGTATGCCCATTACACAGGTGACTTTGCGCCGCTTCAATTTGTCTACGATCGTATCGATCAATATGCCGTTCCCACTTATCAACCCACGGTGAACGCTTATAACCCCCAGTCCCCTGCGACTTTCGCTCGGGAGAATCCAACCCCAAATGCCTACCCCTCCCCCCTCGAAAATTCTGTCAGCGTGGGTCAGGATCCCCTGGCCGATGACCTGAAGCGGACTTATGGCGAAAGCCCCATCTATGGCATGCATTGGCTTATAGACACCAGCAACTGGTATGGCTTCGGCAATGCGGCCGAGCCGGTCTTCATCAACACTTTTCAACGTGGCCCCCAGGAATCCGTCTGGGAAACCATACCGCATCCTTCCATCGAGGATTTCCGATTCGGGGCTCCCAATCAGGGATATTTAAGCCTCTTCATTCAGGATGGAGCTGGTTATAAACGGCAATGGCGTTATACCAACGCCCCAGATGCCGATGCACGCCTCGTTCAAGCCACCTGGTTCGCGCGCAATGTTGCGAAGGAGCAAGGCCAGCCGGAAAGCGTGCGCAGTCTCACTGCAAGAGCCGCGCGCATGGGCGATTATCTGCGCTATGCAATGTTTGATAAATACTTTAAACCCATCGGCTGTCGCCAACTCAGCTGCCCAGGTGGAAAAAACTATGAAAGCGCGCACTATCTTTTGGGCTGGTATTACTCCTGGGGAGGTTCGCACAGTGATGATCCCGCAGCGCGTTGGGCCTGGCGTATCGGCAGCAGCTCCGCTCACTTTGGCTATCAAAATCCCCTGGCCGCTTATATTCTAAGCGAGGATCCGGAATTCATTCCGCGTTCCGCCAACGGTCGCGCGGATTGGGCGAAAAGTCTGGATCGGCAGCTGGAATTCTACACGTGGCTGCAGTCGCGCGAAGGTGCCATCGCAGGAGGAGCCACCAGCAGTTGGGCGGGAGCTTATGCGAATTATCCGGCCGGCACGTCCACCTTTTATGGTATGGCTTATGAGAGTGATCCCGTGTATTCCGATCCTGGCTCCGGAACCTGGTTCGGCTGGCAAGCCTGGTCGATGCAAAGAATCGCAGAACTCTATGAAGCGACGGGTGATCCTCGCGCGGAAGCCCTGCTCGACCGCTGGGTGCCTTGGGTGATGAGCGTTACGCGTCTTTACCCGAATGGTGACTACGAGATTCCAGTGACCCTTGCATGGAGCGGACAGCCACAGGTTGATCTCAGCGTGACCGTAACGGAATTCAATCAGGATCTCGGTATAGCCTCAGCTTTGGCCAGGACTTTGATGTTCCATGCGAACGGTCGCGCCCGCTATAAAGGGCAGATGGATACCGCCGCACGCGACCTTGCCAAGGAACTCATGCTGCGCATTTGGAATCTTCATCAGGATGATAAAGGCCTCTCGGTTCCCGAACAGCGGAAGGATTATCTGCGGTTCTTCGATGCGGTTTATGTTCCCGCGGGCTTTCAGGGCAAGATGCCGGATGGCAGTCTCATCAACAGCAATTCCACGTTTATCAGTTTGCGCTCGCGTTATCGCGATGATCCCGATTTTGCGAAGGTCGAGGCTTACCGGGCTGGTGGCCCGGCTCCGATCTTCCACTATCACCGCTTCTGGGCTCAGGTGGAAGCGGCCATGGCCTACGGGGAATTTGATCGACTCTTCGGCAATTGATTACCAGATCTGGCTGATGCTCTGGAATATCCATTGCGTCAGCTGGAAGGTCCCATAGATCGATAGTCCCAGGGCTGAAAACAAAAAGATGCCGATCGAGGCGACGAACCAGAAATCCTTGCGCCCAGCCCCGGGGAGCACAAGACTGCGCTCCAGAAGGCGCACGTTGCGTTCATTGGATTTCCAGATCGCATCGAAGATATCGCCAACCACCGGAATCGCTCCGACGATCATCTCCACCAGCACATTCAAACCCATCCGCAAAAGCGTCCAGCGGGAGGCTCCCATCTGAAAGGCGAGACCGATGATACCAAACGACAAAGCGGAACCGATGACATCCCCGGCCCATGGGATCAGGCCGATAATCGCATCGATACCAATTCTGAACTGGGTGCCTGGAATACGAATCGCGCTGTCCAGAAGCCAGGAGAGTCGTCTTATCAAAGCCTGCTGACTTTCGCGCGTTTGCGGATTCCTCATGTTCAAATTCCAGCCCCTCTCGCCATTTCCAATGCTATTTCGCGCCACCATTGCCCGGCTCCGGGCCCACCGTTGCATGAGCCATCCGATTCACCGGGACGTTTCACCCAAAGAAAGGCATCCACGCCCTCGGTGCCAGTTTGCAAAGCAGGTGCCCGACCCAGGGCTCGCGACCGTGGATTGCACCAGACACCATCAGGATCCGGACCCCGTCCATTGCGACTGGTGTCAATCACAAAATTTTTCCCGTCCAAACGGGAACGAAGGGTCCTGCCGTAATCTATATTGGTCTCCAGCGTCTGAAAATTGGAAACATTCAAAGCGAAGCCATCAGCCGCTGCGACTCCTGCTTGCAAAAGGCGTTCCGTCATGACGTCAGCCGATTTCCAGGCCGGATGCCCGGCATCGACATAGACGCGCGCACCCGGCGCCTTCTTCAAAATCCGTACCGCATCCTTCAAAAGACCCAAACGTTCCGACTGGGCAGCAGCGGGCAAACAATCCAGCTGAGCAAGGGCATCGGGTTCCAAGATAAGAAGAGCTTTCTGTGAACCCAAGCCACGCGCCACGGACTCAACCCAACGCCGATATTCGCTGGGCTGACTTCCTCCAGCGGAGTAGGAACCGCAGTCACGGTAAGGAATATGATAAAGAACCAGGGTCACGATTTTTCCGCCGGATTGAGTCACGATACGGCGCACATAGTTCTCAACATCCCCGCTCCATTCGCCGAGCCACTGGCCCATCGGTTGATTGGCGATATACTGAATGCGCCTCGCATCATCAGGCTGAGAGTCTTTGAGCGTCCTCGCATCATCGGCTGCATGCGAGTAAGGATCCACCCAGAGTTCGCCTTTCATGGACGCCTCTGGGTTTGAGACAGGGGTGGACTGAGAAATTTCCACGGCCTGCCCTTGATTGGGATTCCCTTCCTGCTTCATTCCTGGTTTCGACGACGACCCGCAGGCCAGAAACAAGCAGCTTGTCAAAAGGCTGCTGCACAAGCGATTCATATGATACATCGGGCTGTCCTTTTGTTTGAGATAGCCATAGGAAGCTTGAAAAATTGCGATTCCCCTGGGAAAAGTCAAGGACAAGATCAAACTGTCGCGATTAGCGAGCAGTTGCAAAACCTCGTGCAAAAGGCTTGCGCTGAAAGGTTTCCATTGAGGCGGATACTGACGTCGAATGGCAACAGTGGGACGGGGAAAACGAGAAAGACACCGCCGCGGTCACAGCGGGTCCTTCGCGGTCTGCTGATCAGGACTGGGGTTCGGGAAGGCTGAGGTATTCACGGAACAGAATTTTGTAGGATTCCGCATCGGTCATGCGATAAATCGAAGGCCTCAGGACAAGGTTCGCGGCATTCTTCACCCCAGCCTTTTCCAGATCTTCGTCGCTGACAAATAGCGTCAGGGCCTCGTCTGCACTGTAGCTGAGATCAGAAAAACTTCGAGCCAGAATATAGCGGAAGTCGGAGACAATCTTTTGGCTGCCATCGGCGAGTGTGGCATAAACGGGCTTATAGGAAGGCTGCGAATTCTCCACAGATGGGTTGGCTTGCCACTTCAATTGTGGAAAAAGGCTCACGTAATAAAAACTACCTAAGGGTGCCTTGTAGGTAAATTGCAGGGACACCATAACTCCCGAGCGACCTTGGCTGTCGACGGCGGCTTTGACTTCGCTCACAACAGGGCTTAACTCATTCGCATCCGCTGCGTTTTGCAGGGCTACATTGAGTTTCTTGACTCTGGCGCTGTAGAAGCTCCCATAGGACCAGTTTTTCACAAAATCGAAAGGCATGAGTCCATAGCCTTTATTGCCCCAGGATGCGCCCCAGGAATTTTTAAAGTAAAAAACTTGCTCATCCCGATTGTATCCTGTGAGAAGAACCGTATGACCTCCGCAAAGATCGGGTTCCTTTTTGCATTGATCTTCCAGTTCCTGATTGTGTTCCACGCGGCCGTCATCACTCGCCCATCCCATCTGGTTGACGGGAACCGAAATGGTGACAGCATAGCCTTCTGCCAGCCGCTGCATCACGTCCTGGATACTTCCCAGCTGATCAACCTTGAATTCGAAAGCGTTGCGCTTCACAACCGCCTGCAGAGCTTCGGCACTCGGTTCGTAGTGACTTCGACAGAAGGCTGGCGCTGTTTCATCATCTTTGAAATCGGCGCAAGGCATGCCGCGTTGAAACCAGGAGTGGGTATAAGGGACGAGTTCTTCCAAAACGAATCCGCGTTGCTTGAAGGTCCGAATGTTCCCGGCCAGATACGAAGCGTCTTCTTTCGTATTGATGCGATCCAAGGCTTTGTTCGCATAGATCAGATATTCTTCCGAGAGATTCACATCACGGTGATCAGGCTCGTGCTTCTTGATCGCTTGTTCAAAGAGCGCCACCGTCGTGAAGTAGGCGCAACTCCCGCGGTTGGCCTGGTCCTTGATCGGCGTCTGCCATTCGGTAAGATCAACGAGGGTAGGCAGGCCTTCCCCTGGAAGATTCCGCAAGGCGTCCCGGGGTTCCTGCCAGTAAGCTTCCTTTGGCTTGGGTTGAAGTTTGAACTGGCGTCCATTGACTTCGATGCTCTGAGCAGAAGCATCCATCGCCCAAACAGATGCAGCACAAAGGATAAAGAACCTGGTGTTCATGAATTCTCCGCAGAAAAATGGAAGATTGATGCTCTGGCTTAACAAAAGCGAAAGGAAAATTTAAGTGAAAAGTACGATGCCGCTGGCTGGACCAAAACGCCCACTTTGCGCGTGTGGCAAACACTCTTTCTCGATTAGAGTGCAATCCGAATTTCGGGTGTGGAATGACTGGCCAGAACAGTTCCAGTCGGAAAGAGTATGCTGATATCAAAGGGCAGCTGAGGCGATTCAGGAGTCACTTGTGCCAGCTGATTCCAGCGGAGGCGCGCCTTCCAGACTCTCAGTTCTTTGGCTACGACTTCCATACCGACACCGCGACCGGACACATCCGTGACACGATCAGCCGTGCTGAAGCCATGGGCAAATATACTCTGCACCAGTTGCTCGGGATCAGTCGCCAGGGCTTCTTTAAGGTTGAGCTGCATGGCACGGTTGCGAATTTTCTCCAGATTCAAGCCGCGGCCATCGTCAGCAAAATCCAGGATGAAGCCTCGTCCCTGCGGACGGATGGTGATGGTGACTCGACCCTGTTCTGGTTTATTGGCCAGACGTCGATCTTCGGGACTTTCGATGCCGTGATCGAGGCTATTCCGAATCATATGCACGAGCATATCATTCATGGCTTTGGCCAACGACGGATCGATGAAGAGTTCCTCGGGAATATTCAGATCAATGGTGGGTGCGGGCTTATTCAAACTGGCTGCCACTTCATCAAAAGCCGTCGTGAGGCTCGCGAAATAAGGCTGAGCCTGCCGGTAGCTCATCATCAGGATATCCTGCTGCAGGTCGGGCAGCTCCTGAGCCACGTCCTCTGGCGACAGATGCTGCCAGCGGCTCTTGAACATGCGCCAAAGCCGAGGATGAACATCCTGCGTATCAGATTTTTCTGAAAGACTGAGTCGCGCCAGGATTTCAAGCTTGATACCTTCGATGTGCTGCAGGGAATCCAAAAGATCCTGCAGAATATAAATGACCTGTTCGCTTTCCATCTGCCCCGATCGACGTTTCAGTTCGGCAAACTCCGATTCCACCCTATGGGCCTCTTCCGCAAGATCCATCAGGTCAAAGGTCCTCGCATTGCCCTTGATCGTGTGAACTTCGCGATAAAGAGCTGTCAACTGTTCCTCACTCAACTGACCGGTTTTCATGGCATCAACAAAGGGGCGCAACGCGCTTTGGGCCCCGACCACGAAGTCCTGGATTCGGTTCACCGAACCATTCATAACGGCTTCAATGATTTTGGTCCGCAGCTTGGCCATTTGCGATTCACGTTCCAACCGCTTGACCTGCGTGACGTCGCTGACCGTCAGAAGCACTTTGGATACCTGATTGTTTTCGGACATCACCGCGCTCCATCCCAGAGCAAGGACTTTGATCTCGCCCCGAATGGAGGTCTGGAATTCTGAAACCAAAAGATCCTTGTTGGCTTCAAAATTCAAATCACTGTCTCCGAAGCTAAAGTCCAAAGCGCTGCGCATCTGAGCCTGCACATCCATCGCCACCGAGGAGTGAGCAAAGAGCAGCTGGAACACGTCTCGTCCTTCGATATGAGCGGTTTCCAGGATTTTTTCCAGCGCCATCGAATATTCCGGCAGAATGCGGAAACTCGAATCAAACGTCATGATACCCTCGGGCAAACTCTGCAGGATCAGACTCAGGTTCTGCTTTTTCTCGTAAAGGTCATTGGTGCGGATCGCGACCGTCTTCTCCAGGTTCTGGTTCACCTGCTCCACATGCCGGAGCAGCTGACGGTTCTGCATGAAGGTTTCCGCGAAGATCACAGCCGTCCAGTAAAGGATTGAGGAGGTAGCGACCAAGGTTCCGATGAAGATCAAACTGGTGGATTTGATAATGCCAAGTGCCAGCAGAATGTCGTGCAGACTGCAAAAGAAGAAAAAGGTCTCACCGACAAAAAGAACCCAAAGCCGCTTGTTTTTCAAGACCGCGTGATAACAGTTCCAGACCAGGTGCACAGCCATCGCAAAACTATAGAGAAAGGTGACCTTTCGAATAATTTGGAAGACGTGCATGTTGAAGCGGAAACTCATGGCAACAAAGAGTCCAGCCAGCGCCGCAACGACGATGAAGTTAATTCGGTTAATCCGCGGTGTGGGCTTCCAAAAGTATTGGGAATAGGTCACGTGCCCACAGGCCATACAGCTGATGCCGATATAGTGAAGGATCCAAAGTTTTTCCGGGTTGATGAGTTTGATCATGTTGTCATGCGGGAAGGCGTAGAAAGGAAAGATGCCGATCCCGGTGAGTCCTGCGACCAGGTAAAGGGTGTAGTGCGTGCGCGCATAGACAGCCAGGAAGAATAAGCCGAACATCAAAAGGATATAGGCCGCGATGTTGCGGATCTCGCCGCCGAAGAGTTGATAGAATGTGATCACGGGATCGAAGTCGCGATAGGCCCGCAGCTGGAACGGCAACTGATAGACGCCAACCATGAGCCTTGTGTCGATCCGCATAGTGATGACGTGCTGCGTTTGCTTGATATCAAAGACTATGGGTATGGGTTGAATCGAATAGTAGCGTTCATGCGTGTGCTGCCCTTCGCGAGCCATTATCTCCTGGCCATCCAGGAAGACCTGCATCCGGCTCATATAGGCATCGACGTAAAAAACCGCCTTTTTCCCAACCAGCCTGGGATGGAACTGAAAATTGCCGCGATACCAGCCTATTTCAAAATATGCACCGTCCTGGTAGGCCTTGCTCCAAGGGCCTGGAGCTTCGACCGTGACCCAGGAACTGGTGTCGGTTTCAGGATTTTTATTTTCTGGTAAGTCTTCTCTTGTGAACAGCCAACGACCGCGCAGGTCGAGGGGACGCTTGAGAGACTTCACTTTGATCGCGCAGGAAAAGCAATTTTCACGGCTTTGAGCCAAAGCCTGCCCACCCCATAAGAAGCAGAAAAGCAAAGTGAAAATGATGGTTTTTGTGCCCTGCAGCAAAGCACCTTCCTTTACGGATCGCGTCTAAGGAGTTTTTCGGAGCAAAAACCCTGGAACATGAATGTAATTTTGCGACTTTGCCGGGGTCAACCGGTGTTTCGCGGCTGCGGTTTGCGAAGCGCTCGATTCAGGCAGCCTCGGTTTCGTGGAAGGGATTCTGCGTGAAAGCATGGAGCGGCAGGTGGATGCATAATTGAAAGGGCCGATAGCGATGACCGGGGCCCTCATCAAGAACGACTTCAACCCGACCACCAAACTCCTCAATAAAGCGTTTGACCGCTGGCATGCCGAGTCCATGACCAGATATGTCGGTGACTTTCTTAGCCGTGGATACACCTTCTTCAAAAATGAAGGAGGCGATGCTTTCCGCTTTCATCCCTGACGCCGCCCCGTGAACCCGTGCCAAAGCTTCGAGGTCGAGTCCCCGGCCATCATCCTTGAAACGCAGTATCATGGTGTCTTCGGACAGATCTACGTGAATGCTCAGGCGACCAGCCGGGAGTTTGCCCACTGCGATGCGTTCCTCCGGGGCCTCGATGCCGTGATCCAACGTATTGCGCACGATATGCACCATGACTCGCCGCAGGAGCTGCTCCACCGCCTCACCACAGGTGATCGCTGGAACATGCAAATCCAGGATGAGCGGAGGCTTGCCAAGATCGGCAGCAACTCGGGCCGACATTTGAAGAATGTTGCGCATCAGGTTTTCCAGAGGCACTTCGCTGACCGTCTGCAGAAGATCAAAAAGCGGCAGCCAGGCCTGGGCTTCGGACACAGAAAGGCGCGGGATAAGCCGCTTCATGGCAGCAAAACCTCGCACCAGTGTATCTTTTCTTACCTTCACAGTAGGACTGGCCCCCGCATCCCATCTGAGTTTTTGCATAGCCAGATTCTCATAATCCTGCAGCAAAAGACGCGTGCTCTCGAGCTCATGATTGAGTTGTGCGGCTATCGTTTCGTCCAGGGTCAGGCCTCTGAAATTACGTTCGAGGAGGTGCAGATGCTCCGTCAAGCGACTGAGATGCAGGGTGCGCGCCGCCCCTTTCAAAGTGTGGACATCGATCAGAATTTGTCGCAAGCCCCCGGTGACGGGAGTGGGATTCTTCAGCAGTTGGCGGCTGTGATTCAAGAGATCTCGGGCATCATTGAGAAAACGCCGGAATTCTTCCTCGCGAATGGCGAGAATTTCTCCGATCATCGCCAATTCAACAGAATGCCTTTGCGCAACGCTTTCCAGCTTGCGCAGCTGAGTCACGTCATTGACCGTGATGAGGATCATTTCCACGAGCCCCTGTTCATTGGGCACAGCATCCCAGGTCAGTTCAAACTGATGCGTTTGCCCCTGTTTATCCTTTCTTTTTAGACTTTTTGGAAGCACATGGGCATTGAGTTGAAAGTTGAGTTCCGCCTCACCGAGGCAGGTGTTGAGAACCTGATCGATTTGATCGATCTCGTCCTGCAGAAGGTCGCTGCCCTGGAGCAGTAGTTCCAGACCGGGGCGCCCTTCAAGATGCTGGTCTTCAAAAATGATTTCCAAATGCTGACTGTAGTCTTTGGAAATCTTCTTGGTATTCCCCACCAAACCAAAGATACCGATCTTCACGTGAGTCAGGAGCGAGCGGATCTCACGCGTCTGCATCGCCACGGTCTGTTCCAAAGACTGATTCCATTCCGCCAAGGTTTGGGAAAGCGTTCTGGTTTTCGCAAAGGATTGGGCATACTTGATCGCAAGGATCTGGGTCTGCATGAAGATCATGACCATAAGTCCCCAGTTGCTGAGGAAAGGCAGGGTCAGTACCCTGAAAACGACCAGAAGGTCATTGAGCAGGGTGGCAAAAAAGAATGCAAAGCCGATCAGGGAAAGGCCCGAGTTTTCTTCGCGCGCTCGCCACGCGAGCCAGACCTGCCAGGTAACCAGAACAGGAAAAGCGAGGACCAAAGCCTGGTTGATTCGCATGACGACGATGGGCATGGTGAAGGGCCAGAGACTATAGGCGAGCTGTGCAATCAAGGCCATTGACCATATGAAGATGGCGATCCAACGCTTCGCTTGACGCGGGTACTGAAGATAGACGAGCTGATTGAAGACAGCCAGAACCAGGACTCCAAATGAATTTTGCCCATAGCGGAAGAGTTGATGTGACCGCACGGAAGGACTGAACACATAGTAGAAGAGCTGGCTGAGCAGCGTGGATGTTGCCAAGAGCGCGACGGTCGCAGCCAGTACAAGCCAGAGCGCAAAGGTGTCGTTCCTTTGCCTTAAGTAGACGCTTAGGTTGTAAAGTATCAGCATGATGAACATGCCCGCGAGAAGCAGGGCTACGATGAGACGACCTGTGTAAAGCCTTTCCATCACATGGGACAAACCGACCTCAGGCGCATAAAACATACCGCCTTCGACCCAATGATAATTGGAAACGTGAACGACGATCCATGCGGAGTTTTGTGTCTTCAAAGGTTCGACGTTGCGCAGCTTTTCCAGAAACTGGGGCAGCGACTCATCCATCGTTCGTCCTACCCGTCCGGCTTCGATCAGAGGTTCAGCATTCAGATCCTCGCTGCGAAGCCAGAAGAGTCGATAGTTGGACGTGGCATACTGCAGACGGAGAGCGAGCGGCACACCCTGATCCGGCAGACCTTCAAGACGCGCGATATAGGTTCCATAGCCGTGAGCACCCATGGGCTGCCCATCGGGACGTGGAACCTTATTCCAGGCGCCGGGAATCCTGATGGGTAGGGCCTCAGAAAAACGATCTCGTGCTTCGGCGGGGCTCAGCAGAGCCATCGGAAAAAAGCGCCAGCTGCCCTCCAGAAGGATGGGCTGGGTTTCCCATTTTTGATTCTCGATGACAAAAACACCTGAATCTGGTTGGGTCGTGGCGGCCTGAAGCGAAAAAGAAAGCGTAAAGTTGAAACACAGGACAAGCAAAATTCCTATGCATCCACTTTTAATGACGCATCTATTTTGCAGATTTTTTGAAAGCGACCAAAGCACCTGTCAACAGCTCCATGCTGGCGATTTCCTTTCGGAAGAAACGGGACTTGTCTATACTGATTCGATGGAAAATAAGGGAGGTTCCTGGATGCTTCGATACCTATCATGTCTGCTTCTGCTCCTTGGTGCCTGCGCTACAGATTCGAGTAAGACCAACCAGGAGAAATCTGCAGCCAATGAGGACAAGGGCCCCAGCGTGAACGACCTCGCCAAGCCCAATCAGGAGAAGTGGCTGTCAGGACAGGTGCAAAACCCAGCAAAAGGCAAAATCACCAAACTCCTGGTGTTCGGTGATTCGTTTTCGGATCCAGGCAACTTGAACAAACTCACGCAAGGCGCTGCGCTGCCTCCACGGGTTTTCTACAAATCGCGCTTCAGCAACGGCCCCATTTGGACGGATTATGTGAGCGGTGGATTGAACTGGACTTTGGATAATTATGCTGTGGGTCTGGCTGAAACCCGCAGCGGCGGTTCGATGGGAGAGGCCGAGATTCCTTCCTTCCTCCAGCAGATCAGTGAAAACAAGAGCGAGCTCAAGAAAATGGATTTTGCGAGCACGCTTGTGGTGATCTGGGTCGGGCCGCAGAATTATATCAAGCATGCGGTGAAAGCTCAGGATGCCAATCAGAATCCAGTCACCGAAGTACTGGAAAAACAGGTTAAAAGTGCCATCTCGGATATTCAGGATGGGATCGAGGACCTGAAGGATATTGGCTTTCGTCAGTTTGTGATTGGCACCATGCCCGAGCTTGGCGGTCTTAATCGCAACCCCAAGGATCCGCCCAAGGCCAGTGATGTGACTCTCTATGCGGCAACCTCAGCGCATAATAGCGCTTTGCGCGCGATGCTGAAGGATTTGCCGAAAGAAATGCCTGAAGTGAACATGACGATTTTCCAGGCCCATGAAGTCAACCAGAAGACCAATGAAAACCCCAAGAATTATGGCTTCAACCGCCTCGATGCCCCCTGCTATGTCGGCAATCTGCAAGGACGCTTTGATGGAGTGAAGGCCTTCTGCACTGATCCGTCCGGTTACAAGTACTGGGAGTATGTGCATCCGAGCAGCAAGATGCATTGCATTTATGCAAGCCAGTTCCTGGCTGATATCAGTGCTGCTGGCAAGATCGGCGGTTATGATCAGGCCAAGGCCTTGGCCCGTTGCAATGAATTGTGATATATCCTAAGAAGACGAACACGAATGAAAAGGGGTTTTGGGCGTGCGATTTCCTGCTTTTTTGTTCACCCTCTGGCTGGTTTCACCACTTGTCCAGGCTCAGGGCAGGAATGCTGCCAGCTCCGAATACGGCCCGACTCAAGTTCTCGAAGCGCTGCGCCTTCTGCGCGAGCAGCGCGGTGATCCGAATCCTCCGAAGCTGACGAATTGCCTGAAAAATTCTGCTGGAGGAAAATGGAGTGACCTGCAGGCTCACTTTTATTGCTGGTTGAAACCCGATCAAAGAGCCTGTTTCACTGGGGCTGTGGATGGTGAATTCAAAGAGCATCCCGAACTCAAAGGCAACTACGATCTTGCGTTCGGGCACTGCCAGGAAGCGAAGGGACGCGCCTATGGCATTAACTTTGATCGCCCCCTGGCGCGTCTGACAATCGAGCAAGGCGAAGTCTTCAAGAACCTACTCTATCGGCGTCCCATGTTTTCCAAGGACGAACAGCGCCGGATCCTGGAAAGTTTCTATGCATCATCGTCGGCTCCAGAACGAAAAGCAGCCCCTGTACCAGCTCCAACTCCCGAGCCCACACCTCCTCCACCCACGATGGTTATGGCCCCAACCTTGGCCAATCCTGATATCGGTGATATGGACGATACGGCTCCCACAGGCAGCTGGCCGCGCAGCTGCCAGTTGAAATCAGCGAACTCGCGAATAAGGCAGAAACCGGATGGCAACAGCCCGATTGTCGCCATTCTCGATCCTACGAGCATCAATGTAACAGGTCCTGCGCAAGCATCCTCGGGCAGTGACGGCAAGCAATGGTATCCGGTGGAATTTCATCATAAGGGAAAGCTTGTCAACGCCTGGCTGTCTGTTTCCCTGGTGAATTGCCCGAAATGAAGAAAGGAGAAGAACCGGACGGTTCCTCTCCCGCTAAGTGAACTTTAGGGAATCGACGTGAACCGGTTCTCCTACTTCACCAGACTCAGAGCAGCTATCTCACAAGCAAAAGCAGCAAGAGGTTGACCCTTGGTTTGCATTTGGATTTTGCCCACGTCGGCAAGATCCATCTTCACCGATTTCCCCCAGCCCGGCTCCTGCTGAAGGGAGGCCAGATCAAGGGTCACAGTTTTCCATGAGGTCGAACCATCACCGCATTTCAAGTCGGCACCGTGGAAATTAAACTCGTTCTGCGCGAGCTGCGACTGCATCGGCAACTTCACCCGATACGCCGCTCCATCCCCACGGACCTTAAAGACCATGCTTTTATATCCGGTTAAAGTCGTAGAACCCAAATCCAATCCAATGCCGGCATAACCGTATTCATAATCGGTCGTGACCTTGCCGCTCCACCGCAGCGAGCAGGGACCACCTTCTGCCAAGGGTGTTCCCAATTCTATGGTGGATACGGACTTGCCGCCATCCGATTCATCATTGAAAGCGTACCAATAAGTTTCTACAGCGGTTTTGAAATCAGGAGCACAGCTCTTGAAATCATCGAGAACGAAACCCGTAGGCTCCTGCAGACCCAGATCTGGTTGCGGAGCAGCCGGGGTGTCACCCGCACTGTCATCACTGTCGTCCTTGCTACAATTCGTGAGCAGCGCGGCAGGCACCAAAAGACTCAAGACCAATTTTGATATTTTCATACAATCCCCTCTTTTCTGGACTTAATTTACAGTAATTTTCGCGTTTTCAACCAGTTCCTTGGCCACATCGATCCAAAACTGACCGGCGGCGGGCCCTCCGTTGCAAGCGCCATCCGATTCCCCTGGTTTTTTGGTCCAGAGAAACGCATCCACTCCTGGCTGATCCTGTGCGACTTGCGGGCGAAGACCGATCGCACGGCCGCGCGGATTGCACCAGGCATTATCTGGTGCAGGGCCATTGCCATTGCGTGAGGTGTCGATGACCATGCCCTTGCCTGGGAATTCACGCAGCAGTTTCTGGCCATAGGCGATGCTGTCGGCGGTTGACTGGTAGTTCGAAGTATTGATGGCAAAGCCGTCCGCTTTCTCGATGCCAATGGCCGCTAGACGTTCTTTCATAATGCCGGCGGGAATCCAGCCGCCATGTCCGACATCCATATAGACGATGGCTTTGGACCTTTTTTTAAAGGCTTCCAGCGCATAATTCAAAAGCTGCCAGCGCTCCTTTTTGGTGCCTTCGTTCAAGCAGGTGATCAGCGGAATGGCATCCGGTTCCAATATGATGACAGCTTCATGCTGCCCAAGGCCCTTCACGAAATCATCGATCCATTCTTTATAAGCGCCCGCCTCCAAACCCCCGGATGAATGCTGACCACAGTCCCGATAGGGAACGTTATAAGCAACGGCCACCAGTTGCGAACGTTCGGCTTCGGCATTCTTGACCGCTTGAGCAACGGCCGACTGAATGGGTCCGCTCCACCCCCCAAACCAAATCGCAGCGGGCTGATCTGCGAGATAGCGCAAGGTCTTGGCCGTGGCAGGATCCTTCTTGTCAAGTTTCGCAGCTTCCTGCGCTACCACACTATCCTTGTCCACATAAAAGCGTTTGCCTGCCAAAGGATTCTTCCGCTGCACCGAGGCTGTATTCTGATCCATGCTGACACAACCCAGCATGGAAACCAGCAGTGCAAGACTCACCACACTTTTCATAAGACTACCCCCTAATGATTCCACTCTTACAACCAAACATCGGCCATCACACCCAGGGTGTAGCCCGAGGTTTTGTCTTTATAAAGAGGACGCAGATATGAAGTCAGGTAATTGTCGCCCTTGGTCTTGTCATTCCACTGGGCATAAGTACCGTAAAAGCGAATGACAGGACGCGCCCATTCAAACGGCAAGGGCCTTAAAACATAGGCCAGAGTTGTCTTGGCAAGTTCGCGATCGATGGGTTTGCCATCGTATTTCGTTTGAAATTGGCTATCCTGATAGCCCATTCCGTTTTCGATACGAGACCAATAGAGATCCACTTCAGCAGAATGATTCTGAGTGAACATATAAGCGGGTCTGACTCCCAAGGCCACCGTATCGCGGCTAGGCAGCTCCTCACCGGTTGGGTCCTTGCGCCCACCGAAATCGGCGGAACCATAGAAGGCTGCCATCTCCACCCAATAGGGGGCATCGGGGGCCCACAACAGATTTGCCAGAGCGCGATAGGAGTAGGAATCCTGCCAGGCATCGGCGCGTTCACTATCTGCAGGATCCAGCGAGGAAAAGGATTCATCTTCGAAACGGCTGATCATGCTGCCGCTCGACCAGCCTCCGCGATAGTGATCCGGGCGCGCTCCATACAGACCACGACCATACTGTCCGACTATTTTGTATTGATAGGGTCTTTCATTATGCTCCCAGAAAAGAGTCAGTGATTGGCCTGTGACCTTCTCCCACTTTTCCTCGCCGGAACGCGCATCCAAAGGACCCTGCTCACCTGCGATGGCAATGACCTGCAGTGAGGAATCACCGACCGGCAGCGTGTAGCGAACATCAATGTTGTTGTGGAAAGGTTGGCTGTCATCAGCACCGCTCACATGCCGCAACCAGGCGAGTGCGAATTTCCCTGGTCCCATGGGAACATCATAAGCTCCCACACCGTTGCCATTGTCCGCCATCATGAAGAAATCCCACATGGGAATATGCAGGCGCTGATAAAAGCGCTTGCCCACCCAGAGCTTGGAATCCTGGCCGACGAGGTTGATGCCCTCCACGAAAAGTTCGCGTTGGCCCCAGGCGAAATCATAGGTGCCGCTGGCACCACCGTTGTTCGGTCGATTCTCGGGCTTGACGTTCTCTTCATTCTGATTGCCGTCGGAGCTGACGGAAAACGTCACCTGCCCCCGAAACCAGGGTGCGTTGGCGTCACCCTGCGTCGGACGATAATTCTTCCGAAACATCATCTCCGCATAGTTCCCGCATTCGTTTCCAAAGCGCGGAATAATGTCCGGCCAGCCCGGCGAACTGTAGCAGACGCCGTCCACGTTGGAGCGGCTGTAGCTCAGACCCGTACGAAAATAAAAATTGTAGTCCAAATCATACTGGGCCATCCCTGAACTGCTGAAAAAAAGCAGAACTGCAGCCCAAACCATTTTCCATTTCATAATCGAACTCCCTGTGTTGCCCTATGGATCACGCGTTCCCTCGGTGGGATCACGCTGGTGCTTTCTTTGATATCGTCTGGAATGACCTGTTCGATGCTCCTGGGATGATGGCAGGCAATCGCATGATCGCCACGCTGCACCAGCTCAGGTCCATTTTTCACGCAGATTCCGTCCGCAAACCGGCAGCGGGGATGAAAACTGCAACCGCCCGGCAAGGAGGTCAGGCACGCAGGATCACCCGGAACCCCACGATGCACGGCGTGCAATTCCTCGGTTTTGGGGAAGGCATTCAGCAAGCCTTCCGTATATGGATGCCAGGGACTTTGCATGAGCACAGCCGAGTCCGCTTTCTCGACGATGCGACCGGCATACATCACCGCGATGCTATCGCAAAAATCCAGGGCCAGCGGCAGGTCATGAGTCACCAGTATCACGGAAAATCCCTGCTTTTCCTGTAGATCGCGAATGCGTCCTAAAATCTCAGCTTGGGTGACCACATCCAGGGCCGTGGTCGGTTCATCCATGATCAGAAGCTGAGGTTCGAGCGCCAGGGCCATGGCAATGACCACGCGTTGCCGCATGCCACCCGACATTTCGAAAGGATAAGATTTCAAAACACGCTTGGGCAGGCCGACCCAATCCAGCAGTTCGTGGCAACGAGCCATTTCCTGAGCGCGGGTCCAGCGCATATGCACACGCATGGCATCGAGGAGCTGCTTTTCCACGGTCATGACCGGATTCAAGGCATCCAGTGAACTCTGCACAACCATGGCGATCTCCCGCCAGCGCACTTTGTTCAGGGCCACTTCATTTAACTCAAAAAGGTCCTGGCCCTTCCAAAGCACAGAGCCACTTGCGATATAGGCCGGCGAGCGCAGGCTCCGCAGAATCGAGCGGCAAAGCGTGGATTTACCGCAGCCGGACTCCCCTACCAGGCCAACGATTTCACCGGGCTTAATGTTGAGATTGATTTGATCCAGACAGATCACATCCGATCGGCTATCAGCAAAGGCCACGCTCAGATCTTTTATTTCCAAATGATTAGCTTCGCGCATGACGCAACTCCTTCGCGAGCGGTGTGATCCCAATCGCACGGCGCAAGGGATCTTTCAGACGCCGACGGATGATGGTTTCAGCCCTTAAGCTCGGATTATTCACCGCATCCACAGCATAGGAGATAAGGGTCAAAGCACTGCAGGAGAGAGCAATCCCAAGTCCTGTTGGAACAAAGATCCACCACGATCCCGTGAGGAGCGCTGCATCGTTGCTGGCCCAGTAAAGATTGGTGCCCCAGCTGATGCGATTCATATCACCGAGTCCCAGAAACTCAAGGCCCACCTGGGCACCGATCGCGTAGATCACCGATCCAATCGCACTGGAAGCAAACGAAGCCAAAAGGTTGGGAAGGATTTCAAAGCTGAGGATGCGAAGGCGCGATTCGCCGATCATTTCTGCAGCGAGAATAAAATCCTTGTTGCGCATCGAAAGTGCAAGGCCGCGGAAAACGCGCGCGGTCCAGGCCCATCCCGTGATGGTCAGCACCAAAAGCAGAGTCCATGGTCCCGATGGTAAAAACGCGGCCAGAACAAAGGCCAGCGGAAGGCCTGGAATCACGAGTATGATGTTAATGAAGAAAGACAAAACGCGATCCACGAGTCCACCCGCATAGCCTGCCGTCAGACCAATGAGAGCGCCGAGGGATGTCATAGCGAGACCCGTGACCAAAGCCAGAGTCAAAGACGAAGCCGTACCTGCCACCGTTTGACGCCAAACCTCCTGACCTTGGCCATTGGTTCCAAAAAGATGGGCCCAGGATGGCGGAAGCAAGGGCTCTGCCGTATACTCCGTAGGATCACCGATCAGGAGCAGAAGGAGCCATGATCCCAAAAACAAGGCGGCCAGCACCAAAAGTCCAATGCGGGATTCCGGGTGATCGCGGAAGGCGCGAGCCAGAGGCGTTTGCTTAAAAGATTTCCTGAAGCGACTCATGTCCGTGCTCCTCTTGTGCGGGGATCAAGCCAGAGATAGGCGATATCCACCAGCCAGTTCGCGAGAAGAACCGCAACGGTGATGCAGAAGAAAAGTCCCTGCATCAAAGGGAAGTCCTGATTGCGTACGGCCTGTACCAAAAGATAGCCCTGGCCTGGATAGGAAAAGACGATTTCGGTCAGCATCGACCCGGCCAGCACATAACCGATCGCCATGCCAAGGCCCGTGATATTCGGGAGCAGCGCATTCCGCATTGCATAGCGGTAAAGAACAGCTTTCTGTTTCAAACCTTTGGTCTGCGCGAGGTTGATATATTCCGTGCCCAACACGCTGATCATTGCGTTTCGCATATTCAAAATCCAGCCGCCCATAGTCGCGAGAATAATGGAAAGGGCCGGCAGGAAAAGATGCTGCGCAGCATCCCAGAGAAAGGGCAGCGTAAAGGAAGGTTTCGTTCCCGCGGAATAGGCATGACCGATCGGAAACCATTCCAGCGTGAATCCAAAAAGATAAACCAGCAGCATGGCGAGCCAGAAGTAAGGAAAGGAACCAAGGAAGATCAACAGCGGTGTCACAAAACGATCGATGATTCCCCCGCGATACCAGGCGGCCAGGGCCCCGAGCCAGGTTCCCACGGAAAAGCTGATCAGAAGGGAAAGACCAGCCAGAGCCAGAGTCCAACCGATCGACTGCAGGATCACAGCTGAAACCGCCGACGGAAAAAAACTGGTCGATATTCCAAAATTACCCTGCAAAATACTGGAAAAATACGCTAAAAACTGCTGCCACAGCGAAGCATCGGTGAACCCCAGCGTGCGCCG
>JACCDW010465386.1_pt1 | contig 19343 bp, 46 predicted proteins | sample 7449781 | NCBI WGS metagenome assembly JACCDW01 (sample SAMN15323449, study PRJNA562643) | freshwater metagenome | isolation source: river surface water | place: USA:Blue River Watershed | collected 2017-08-18
AAACCACAACCTGACCCACAACTAATTGATTCTATGGCAATGAGATACACACATGACTTTGGGTTTTTGGATGAAAAACACAAAGAATCCATCAGAACAACAATGAAACAACTTTGGGAAGAAGTTGTTGGTCTTGGATTTTATAAACCAAAATCAAAATAATAAAATATGAATAAAATTAAATTTTACAGGGATTCTTATAGCATTTCCCGAGACATGTATGAACATATTAATGACCCATCTTTGGTAGAGGAATTAATCAAAAAAGGAATAACGCAGAGATTAGCTAAATTAATCTTTGAAGATTTAGATTTCTATTCTCAGTCAGAAACCAATCCATTTGTTGGAGAAACCATAAAAACAGAGCTTGTGTGTATGCCACTTCCTTATTGGAGCAAGATTCAAACTTTTTTGGAAAGAAACAATTTTCCTTTCAGCAGATTAAACGAGTAACAGAAAAATGAATAAAATAGAAAGAGCGATTTACGACACAAAACTCCATATCCAAAAGTTGGAGGAAGATCGGATGATCTTGGCAGCCAAGATCGACGCATACAAAAAACAATTGGAAACACTGGAAGCAATAGATGGGGATAAATCTATACCTCACCAAGAAAATATTCCTGCTTTCAATCTACAAAGTTCAAACTATGAACCCGATGAAGTACCTTACGCCAGCATTTGTTTTTGCAATCCCATAAATGGCGGAAGCGGACTATGTGGGTGTATTCAGGGAAACAAAATGGTGCCGAACCCTAGAAAATATCCAGCAAAATTGGGCACAACAACTACCAACACTACTCGTATTGATTTGGACTCTTTGGATTCCAATTTTACTGATTCATAAAAATTTGGAAAATCAAAATTTATTTCATATATTTACACTATAATTAAAAATATCCATAAAATGGAAAACGTAAAAGAGTTACAAAAATTTGTTTGGGGGCTTGGTTGGTTCTCAAAATCAATTAAACTAACAATAACACTTGAAAGTCAATTTGAGGGTTATTATGGGAGAGCATCAGAAGATTGGGAGAAACAAGTTATTATCCAACTTGAAAGTCCCGATGAAACCATATGCCCAAACATTAAAGTTGTTGGTCAACAATTTGATGATATAGATAAGGTTGCTTATCATGTTTTACAAATGATTGAAAATTGGAAATTATCTTCAAAATAAATTATGAAAATTAAATCTTTATGAAATACATTCTCCACAAAACACTTGTACTTGTCATGTTTGCATTAGTTTGGTCCGAAGTATTGAAAGTATGTTTTGGATTAATGAATCGACCATCTACACTCCAATTTTTATCGGGTGTTGCAATAATCACAATAGGCATTTATGGGTCATTCTATTTTATCAAATGGCTCATAAATTATCCAATTTTAAAAGCCAAAAATAATTCTCAAAACCAAAACAATTAAAAAACAAAAAAAATGAATCAGAAAAACTTAATTATTCTCGGAGTTGCCGCCTTTATCTTAGGCCTCTTCTCTATGACCAGCTGTGAAAGAATCGATGCGGGACACGTTGGTGTCAAAGTCAATCTTTACGGCGACGGAAAAGGGATTGACGATGTGACCGAAGTCACTGGTTGGGTATTCTATAACCCCTTCACCACAAAAATTGTTGAATTTCCAACTTTTGTCCAACACAAAGAATACAAAAATAACGGAGAAGATAACCCCGATGAGTCTTTTGTAGTCAACTCCAAAGACGGGTCAGAGTTTCATGTGTCTCCGCTGTTGAACTATTCGGTCAAAAGAGAAAGAGTTCCTTATATTTTCGGTAAGTATCGAGTCACTCTTGATGAAATCGAATCGGGTTTCTTGAAAACAGCGGTTTATGATGCCTTTCGCGTTGTCGCAAACTCATATACCGCAGATGAATTGATTTCAAACCGTGAACAGTTCGAGGTAAAGGTGCGTAAGGTTTTAGAAAACCATCTCTTACCCGAAGGATTTATTCTAGCACAATTTACGTCTAACCTTGTCTATCCCGAAACATTTAAGAAAGCCATTGAGGCTAAGAACAACGCGGTTCAATCAGCCCTTACCGCAGAAAATAGAGTAAAACAAGCAGAGGCTGAGGCAAAAATCAAAATTGCACAAGCTGAAGGCAATGCCCAAGCGATGCTGACTTCGGCCAAGGCAGAAGCAGAGGCAAACAGGATGAAACAACAAACCATTACGCCTATGCTTCTACAACTTGAGTACATCAACAAATGGAACGGAGTTTTACCCACAACACAATTGGGATCAGGAACAAATATGATGTATAACGTAAAATAATAACCAAGATGAACGAAGTAAGATTTAAGGTCGGAGATAAACTTAAAGCATTAGATTATGATAAAGAAATGTATGGTCTTGAATTCGTGGTGATTACATCAATCAATCAAGAAAAAAAGGTCTATCATTGGGAATCAAAGGATGGGATCTTTGATCTTGGTGGTAAAATCCAGTCGGGTTATTTTTTTCACGAGGCGGTTTCTCATCGTGATTAAAACACCAAATCTTAAATTTTCCGGGGAGTCCATAGGATTCCCTTTTTTTAATTAGAAAGGTGGGAATTTTTTTGTATATTTGCAGTTAAATAGATAGTCATGGTTTATAATTTCAAATATTCTAATTATGAAAACAGGGAAGAGGTTTTAAACTACTTAAAAAAGATGAATTTTAAGAGAGTAATAGACATAGGAGCCACTATGTCAGGATGGGCTAGTCAGTACCTATCACATTACGTTGACATAAACAAATGGGAAGACTCACCTTGTTTTGGGTTTCACGGAAACATTTGTTTATATTCTACATGGGAACCCATTTTAAAAGAGGTCGAGAAAAATGGCTTGTTTGATTTTGCAATTTGTAGCCACACTTTAGAAGATGTAGCATCTCCACATTTTGTGAGTGAAATGGTGTGTAAAATTGCTAGGGAAGGATTTGTAGCAGTTCCTTCTAAAAATGTAGAATTAAGAAAACAAATAAATGGGCCTTACTTAGGATACGTTCATCACAGATGGGTCTTCAACAAAGAAAAAAATAAATTTATAGCCTATCCTAAATTAAATTTTTTGGAATATTTAGATCATTCACACATAACTTCGAGATTTAATTCAACTATAAACGAATTGTGTTTCTTTTGGAAAGACAATTTTGAATTAGATGTGGTAAATAGTGATTTTATGGGACCCACAGTACCTGACGTTTACCGATATTTTAATAATTTAGATGCAGATTAAATTTCAAAAGACATTGAGGTTTATTAAAAATTGAATTCAAATCAAATTCAAATACACCCAAATTATGAATTGGATAAAAAAATTGATCCCAGCTTATTTAGAAATTCGTTCTTTATATTGGGTGGAATACGGCCAACGCATGGACCAAGAATTAGAAGAAATTTTTAAAAATATCGATGAGGATAATTTCGTCCAGGCTCAGGATTTAATTTTATCCTTCGAATCAACCTACAGCCAAAATGGGGTTCCCAATTGGATTGCTGTTAAATTTGCTCAGATTCACAAATCCCAATCTATGCTTCACTTTTTATGTGACGAAACAAAATCTCCGGATGTGGTATAAATTCTAAATAATAGTCAGGTGGCGGAATTGGCAGACGCAGCTGTGATGATTTTGCTGGAAGGTGCAACTCCTAATAGAATAACTCATAATTATCTATTGAATATAGCAGGGTTAATCAGTTCTCAATCATCATACAGGTTCGAATCCTGTCCTGACTACTAAAATCAAAAATATGCTTATAGATAAAGACAAAGAAAAAGCAATATTAAGTGAGTTTTTTATTGCACTGTGTGAAGCTGAGACTCAAATGGCCGATCAAATCAATCAATTGATCAGTGAAACAGATCACACAGAAGCATCAGTGTGTGACTCAACCGCACAAATTGTAAATAAATTTTCAATTTTTATGTTTGATTTTGAGGACATATTAAGAGACAAGTTAAACATAGATACATTGGAATTTTTCAAAGACAAGGAAGTAAAATAAAAAAACAGTCAGGTGGCGTAAAGTCAAACGCATGGACAGTGAGGGGAGATAACATCAACCCTTGCTTATAAAAGAGACTCCCAAACTTTACAGGTTCGAATCCTGTCCTGACTACTAAAAAATAAAGTTATGGAAACAATCTATTTTCAACCACAGGGAATCGACCTAAAATATTGTGAAGTTGGGATAATACACGAGAGCGATCCTGAGCATATCTGGTATTTAGATGAACCATGTAAAATCCTAATCGACGAGGTAAACACAATACCAAAAGAGAATGTTTCTTATGATAAGAAAAGTAAGCCCCATATTATTGGGCAAATTAAGTCCTAAATAAGTTTAAATAAAAATAAAGAATTATACTTAAAGTACAAAAACAAGATTAAAAATAAACCACTTACTAAATTTACATTATGAAAAACTTTCTACAATCGCCGATTTTGTGGTACACCATATCAGCTGTGTTATTAATTTATCCTATATTTGCACCCAATCTCCTTTTAAAAATTGGTTTATCAATTGCATCTGGTATAATTATAGGACACTTATTATGGGAACAAGAACAAAAACGTGAAAAGGAAAACAGAAAATAAATAAAATATGCTTTCGTGGCACAAAGGTTAGCTCAAGATGTTTGTATAATCTAGATTACAAATTGGAGCCTTATCTGATCCCTAAAATAAATCGAATAAAATGGAACCTCATTTAAATTTAGTAGAACAGCAACTATGGAATGATCCTCAAATTTGGGAAAAAAATTTTGACAGCATCCATTGGTCCAGCAATTTTTCTTCTGTGGATGAACTCTGGTCCAATCTACTAGAAACACTCTATGTACCACATTTGGGTTTCAGGACTTTGGAAATAGCTCCAGGAGGAGGCAGAATAACTGAATTTTTTCTAAGACATTGCCCACATCTAACTTTAGTAGAATATAATCCAGTTCCTCTGAAATTTTGCATTGACAAATTTGGTTCAAGGATTGATGGATATTTTTTGAATGATGGCAAGTCACTGACCTGTCTGCCCGATTCTTATTTTGATGCTATCGTGTCTTTTGATTCTTTTGTTCACATCCACTGGGATATTTTCCAAAGTTATCTGCCAGAAATTTACCGAGTTCTCAAACAGGGTGGCAAGGCAACTCTGCATCATGCCTGGTTTGGAGGTGGGGAAGATTTATCCTTTCATAATCTGGGAGGCAGAGCCAACTGCGATGCAGAAAAATTAAATTCCGCTTTAACCGAAATTGGTTTTCAAATTTTACACCAGACCCAGTGCAACCCTTCCCCGTTGACGACGGATTTAATTACAACTTTTCAAAAAATCTAAGAAGTCTATGAAAACAATTTTTATCGGTGATATCCACGGACGTTCCATTTGGAAAGAAATTGTAGAACAGGAAAAACCCGATCGGGTTATTTTTATCGGAGACTATTTCGATTCATTTGACATTCCAGGTATAGACCAGATTCACAACTTCAAGGAAATCGTTCACTACAAAAAAACAAGTGGTGTTGAAGTTGTTCTATTAGTAGGCAATCACGACTTCCATTATATGCACATGGGTGAAACTTATAGTGGGTTTCAACCTGGTTTACAATTTGATATATCACAACTGATTCATGAAAATATCGAACATTTACAGATGGCATATTCATTTGATAATTTCCTTTGCACTCACGCAGGTGTATCTTCGGTATTCATGGATGATAATTTTAGAGAACTGCCTTTTGGTTGGACCTGTGAGGATTTGGTTGAAAAGTTGAATGAAGCATTCAAATTTACTCCGAGAATTTTTAAGTTTAATGGTTTTAATCAATACGGAGATGATGAAACACAATCACCTATTTGGATTAGGTTGAATTCATTGAGAAGCTCTAATAAAAAACGGGGTAAAGATGCAATTAAAAAAAGATTTATTCAGGTATTTGGACACACCCAAATTAAAGAAATTGATTTGGTTGGAATGGAAAAGTTTTTAGGAGGTAGATATATTATGATTGATGCTTTACCATCACGTCAATATCTAATTTACGATGGTGAAATCAAAGTGGGAAAAGTATGATAAAATGGATTTATAAACCCGCAGGAATTGCCCCTGTTCAGGCCGAAGGATATTTTTGGGATTGCTATTTTTATTTTAGAGGAAGGCATTCAACGATTAGAATTGAGTTCGCTCCTACCAAAGAAGATTGTTGGGCAGATAAAAATGTAACCACCTATAAACTGAAAGAAACTACCGGTGACTCTGAAGCTAGTTGTTACCCTTATTGGAAATGTACTCTACTTATCTATTGGGGATGCTGGTTATATGTATGGCATAAAAAAATCTTAAAAAAATAATTATGTTACAGGCAACAAAAAACGAAGAAAAAGCAATTCACGAGTGTTATAGGAGGCTTTATAAATCTTCAACCCCATCTGCTGATTTCGATGAACTAGTTAAAAACGCTTCTTTAAACGAATCAGGAGAAAAGCAAATAGATTTCAATAGTTATGAAATTGATTATGAAAAATATCACCAAATCATAAAAGATGTCATTAAAAAGTATAAAATCCAAAAATGGAAAAGACAATTATTTCAGAACACAATTTCGTTAGGTTGTTCTCCAAAATTCAAGGAAGATGAATTCAGATAACTTTGACTTTTTAAAATTGGCCAAGACAATCTCAGACCACTTGGTAAATATCTCTTATTCCAATGGAGATTTGTCAGATTTAGGTAATGAGATAGGAATAATTTTGGGCAAAAGTTTACCCCAAATTTCCGAGCAAGATCTTCGAGATTTTATCGCAGGAGTCCATCACGGCATAGATCTATCAACTCCAAAAGTAGAATCTCCTTCCGTAGATGAGATTTATCAAAAATATCACAACGCCTGGATGATGACCCTGAATGATCCTCTTTCAAAATCGGATTTTATTACTAGAGCTATTGCCGACCCAGATTTTGCCCAGATCTGGGGCTTTATTCCCAAAAATTCCTCTGAAGATTCTATCCAAGATAAAAATGATGATTGACAAACAGTTAGGTGTGGGTAAAAATGTGCTAACGGGAAACCCACTGAAAGCGCAAGCAAAGTCGAGACCTAAATGCACACTACGGTCGAGGTAATGGCGAGTTACAGGTTCGAGCCCTGTCCTACTGTCGGAAACCCCAAATAAATTTTGGGGTTTTCTTTTTTCCTATTGAATTTTTCTGTATATTTAACCACCACTAACGCCTATGAAAAAATTAGTTTATTTAGAAAATCCATCTCTAACAGGAATGTCGATCACAAAATTGATCTTCAAGGTTCTCCCCCACATTCCTAATGACCAAAAAAGCCAAATGCTTTCCATTTACCGTGAATTATACGGAGAAACTCTATCTGATCTTCAAAAAGCCTACGAATTAGGAATTGCAGAAGGTCAGAAAACCTCTCATAAAACCGAATAAATCCAATGTTAGAGTCAACTCTTGTCTCCCTAGGTTTTCAAAAGGACCAATTGATCGATGATGAAACTGGTGAAAACTGCTGCCCCCATTATACTCTTTCCTTTCCTGAATTTTTTTTACAGGGTTTGCCCGACCCAGACAACCCAAATTCTTGGGTAGTTTATTCAAGTTTCTCTAGTCATTTTAAAATCGAATATGATGATGAGCTCACTCAATTGGTTCGTTTGCTGCAGAAAAATTGCAATTTAGAGAACTAAATGGGAAATTATTATGACATTTTCCATATGATAAGATAAATACATTATTCAAACTTAAAAAAACCAATCTTTACGTGACCGAAAATAAAACCATTTACATTGGTTCAGACCATGCTGGACTTGAACTCAAAACATTTATCATTGAAAAATTAAAAGAAAATGGCTTCTCAATTAAAGATTTTGGCTCTCATTCTGATTACCCAACAGATTATCCAAAATTTGCCCACTCTCTAGCAGGAACACTTTACCACAACATGGGAATTTTAATTTGTGGTTCTGGTAACGGAATGGCGATGACTGCCAATAAGTGGGATGCATGCAGAGCTGCATTGTGTTGGAATGAAGAAATCTCCCGGTTGGCCAGAAGTCACAACAACGCAAATGTTCTCTGTCTGCCTGCCAGGTTTATCTCTTCCCGAGAGGCCTGGGGAATTGTAGAAACTTTTCTAAAAACTCCTTTTGAAGGAGGCAGACATGAAAACAGGGTGAAATTAATTCCTATCTTCCATGATTAGAAACCAGTTCGATCTCAACAAGACTTATATTATAGGCAGGTTAGTTGATTTAAAAGATGCCTCCGAGTTTCCTTCCAATTTGAAGAAAGTTAGAGTCATAGAAATCACCAAATGTTCTATTTTGTTAGAAGACTTGGATTCTCCTGGGGGGTTGAAAAAAACTCATAGATCTCTCCTAGAAGAAATGAACAAAAATTGGAAAATAATAGAGATTCTGGAGGATTTACCCGCCCAAACTTTCTCTGGTCAAGGACCTACCACCTATATTGCCCTAAATTCTTGACGTGGAAAAAAACGAGAACGTTCGTTATCTGGATCTAGGAGACGGGGTTACCGGTGAAATTGTAATTCTGTCTGGAACTTATCACAATTCAACCGCCACTTATTTTGACAAAGAATACAGGTGCTCTCTTCTCAGAGGAGATATAAAAATTTATTTGAATTCTTTGGGTTCTTTGGAAGAATCTGAAAACTATTTGTTACATTTGAAAAAAAATCGATTTTCCCCTCAAGACACATTCAACCCAAATCCATGACCGAAGAAATTTTTCAAAAGCTAGGTTTTACTAAAATAGACCAAACCTCGATCGAGACGGGATCCCTAACTGACTGGTTCTATTATTCTTTAGAGATAGGACCTGTGTGTTTACTTTCCAATTCCAGCGATGAATTGAAAGAAGGAAAATGGTATTGCTTTATTTTTGATTCTGAAGATAATCTGATAACCGAAGAAAATGATTTGATTGATCTGGTAAAAGTACTGCGTCGAATTTGGAAATCCTAATTTAAACTTGATATGACTGAAAAAATAAAAAAACACTTCACAATTAAGAGAATCACAATCATTTTTGCTCTGATCATTCTGCAAATCATTTTTGGGTTTGACCCCAAATTCACCCTCATCAATTTAATATGGCTACTGTTCTAAATTTGAAAAAATTTATTCTGTTTCTTTTGTTGTGCTTCTCTTTGCACCAGGCGTCAGGTCAAATTACAAACCCCCCAGATTCCTGTCACAATTTAGAGGATTCACTTGAAAACACTCTTGATGATAGTTCTTATTATTTTATCTCCAGTGATATTGATAATATTTGTGGCTGGTTGTCCTATCAAGACTCCATTGCTCAGTCACAAAAAAATAAAGAATTATTACAGACAAGAAGAAAAAGAATAGCTGTTATCTCTTCTCTTGTGGTACTACAGGCAACTTTTGGTTTTGATCCCAAGTTCACTCTCATTAATTTAGTTTGGCTCTTTTTGTAATTTCTATTTACTGCCATGTTTCACCTTAAACTCGGGTTTATTCCCATTATTGTACTAACAATTTTTTGGACTTCTTGCTCTAGAGAACTAGCACGAAACCAAAAAACACCCGATTTATTCTCCCACACGGAAACTGATGTTTATTATAAGGGCGAACTTTGTGCCAAACTTGTTTCTTTGGAAATGGCTTATGACAACCGAAAAATTGTCAGAGAGGCCACCTTTGTCTTAACCGATGAAAAATATAGTGGAGAGGCAGTTAATATCCTTCTTTATTTGAGAAAAAAAATCCCCACCTGGGAAATTGAATTAGAAATAAGAAGATAAAATTGACTTATGACACCAAAGCCCCTAATATTTCATTCCATAATTCGGGATGGTTTCCAAGAAATAATCCCTTTAACGGGTTCAGTTTCCTTTCATAAAATAGATTGGTTTGAAACACAGGAAGAGATTTTGGAGAAAATAAAGACCGATTCCCAATTTTGTGTGGAGAACGGGATCGAATATTCCGAGAAAATTCTAAGTCAAAGCGAGAGGTTTAACTGGTACGGAAATAAGATAGGTTCTTTCATGCACCATGACCACATCGATCAGGAAATGGATGAAAATGGGGTACCAACCAAAAAAATCAGTATTACCTGGAACAACCAAACCATTGAAATCTACGAATAAAAATTATGAAACAAGAACACAATCCCAAAGACATCAAATACGGACTGATGGTCGTAGATCCAAACCAGGAAGGAGAAATGTTAGACATTCTTCATTTTGTTGGATATTGGGAAAACCCCACCAAATTAGATGCAGATTCTTTAAGAAAAGAACTAATGACTGATGAAGAATTTGGTCTGACTGAAATTGCCCATCGTCTTGATATCCTTCCAGCACCAGATTACATTGTTGAGAAATACGTCAAAGAGATTATAGCAAGTGAGGAAAATTAAAAATAAAAAGTTATGAATGACAAACATGAAATGCTTTATGCGGCAAACAAATTAAGAGGTGTTTTATCATGTATCGAAGATCTTCTTGAGGGATATGAAGGAATAGAAGGCAACAAAAATTATGTAAAATATTGTTTCAGAAAAGCAAAAGAAGCTCATACTATTGATGATGATTTAGTTAAAATGATTGAAGACACATATGCTATTGATACAACCCAGAGAAGATGTATTAACATAGCAATACTAAATCGTATTATTGAGAAAATGTTTAGATTATTAGATGATATAGATACAGCAAGTGATATGTTTAAACCCAAATGGTGTAAAGTAACGAAAGCAGTAAGTGAATTACAAGGTCTTAGATGGAGATATTGTACCGTGGATACGGTAAAAAATGAAAATGGTGATATGGTAATAAATGGAGAAGGTTTTACGAAAGAAAATAGAATTATTTTAAACATAAGTTAAAAATAAAAAGTTATGAATAAAGAAGAAATAGAACATTGGATTAACAGATGGAAAATGTTACAACAATCTCCAAGAAGAGATATGGTAATAAAAATATGGTCAAATTTATTAAAAAATAAAAAGTTATGGATAAGTTAGAATTGAATATATCACCTGAATATTCAGGTTGGATAGCAGATTTATTGGTCAGAGGTCTAATGGAACATGAGACAAGTTACGGTGGTATGATACCAGTCCCCGATGAAGTGGTTAGTTTCATCAAAGAATTCTATGAAAATGAACAACGAGATGAATAAAGAACAACAAGAATTATTGGATGATGCGTATAATGATTATTGTAGTTCTTTTAGTGATTCTATTATAGAACCAAACACAAAAGAATTGTTCATCGAGAAATGTAAACATAATGTAGAGTACTCCATAAGGTGGGGATTAAAGATTGAAGAACGAGAGTTGAGTTTAGAAGAAAGGTATGATTTAGTTGAGACCGATAAACATATTCAATTTGTAAAATGTCAGAGTTTAGGTACAGATAGAATAAAGGAAGTTTTAGATGAAAAAAATATCCCAACCAAGCTAATCACAATAACATACAGCGACATCAAAATAGAAAGTTATGAATAAAGAACAACAAGAATTATTGGATGAAGCCTTTAATCAATTTTCCAAATATAAAATGGAAAACTTTGACGATACGAGGTGGGATGTTATTATTGAGATGAATATATCTGATAACACCAAACCATATTTTGTTACTGGAAGACCTTTAATAAAAGAAGAATTTATCGAGAAATGCAAAACCGATTCTGAGTTCTCCCAAAGGTGGGGATTAAAGATTGAAGAACGAGATTTGACAACTGTTAGAGAAAGAAAAAAATACGATATACATTTTGATGATTTATTTGGTGAATACCCTGATCATCATGAAACTTTAGATAAAAGAGGAGTGCCACGTAAACTAATCACAATAACATACAACGATAAAATAGTAGAAAGTTATGAATAAAGAAGCGACAGCGGTAGAATGGTTAGAAAACCAAATTGTGGCACATAAAAGAATGTTTGGTGTGCTTCCGACAGTAAAAGGATTTATGAATTTAATTGAAGAAGCAAAAAAAATAGAAAATACACAAAGAAAAGAAATGTATCTTAGAGGTATAAAAAACTATGACCCGACATACAACGATAAAACAATAGAAAGTTAGGAGTAACCAAATTAGCCCTGTTATTATAGTAGCAGTAGATTTAATGAAACGTGTTAATGAGGGTTTGGAAGTGGAATTCATAGGTGAAATGAAAAGAACAGAACCATCGGAATACTATCCAATTGGTCAGTTGGGGATTTCCACTAAAATGACCTTGTTAGGTCTTGAAGAAAATGTTTTTTTAGGAGCACAACAATGTGAAGACATGATAAACCCTCTCGGACATCTCTTAGCTGAGGATTTAGTGATGACAGTTTTTAGAGACAAGCTAAAAGTATTATTTGAGCAGATAAGCCAAAATAATTGAAAATTATGAATAAAGAACAACAAGAATTATTGGATGAGGTTTATGAGACATACACAAATTATCCATTAGCAACAATACAAGACCATCATACAAACATACTTTATCAAAATTTATACAAAGGATGGTGTATTCGCATTGGTCGTTCTATCGTATCCCCGCACCCAACTAGACATCTAACAAAAGAAGAATTCATCAACAAATGTAAAACCGATACAGAGTTTTCTGAAAGGTGGGGATTAAAGATTGAAGAACGAGAGATGAGTTTGGAAGAGAGAATTAGAATATATGCTTTAAAGGAAGGTCAAACATACGAAGAATTTGTAACTAATTGGAATACAGATGAACAATGGTTGGAAGATTTATCAGATACGACTATTCCAACCAAACTAATCACAATAACATACAACGATAAAACAATAGAAAGTTATGAGTAAAGAAGAAATAATCAAAGAAGTAATTGCAATATTAGAAACATCTGATTATGTAGATTCATCGGAACATTTATACGATGGAATAAAACAAATCAAGAGAGAGATAACATATTCCACTATACATGATTTTCTTTGGGCGTTAGAGTCTCCAACTGTATTGGATGTTGATGGGAAAGTGACCCTGTGCGCTAAAAAAATAAAACCGTTGTTAGCCGATATGACTATTGATGAGGCTTATGAGAATTATTCAAAAGAATATGTAAAGGACAATTCAATAGGGATGTGTCTTTTAATTGCTCGTATGGATGGTAAATCTACCTATCGTAAACCTAATAAAGAAATGTTTATTGATTTATGTACGCACGATAAAACATTCTCTGAAAGGTGGGGATTAAAGATTGAAGAACGAGAATTGAGTTTGGAAGAGAGGAGTATTATAGCAAAATCAAACCACTATGAAGTATCTCAGAACATAAAGATGTTTGTTCGTGTTGATGAAGACCGCACATTACATAAAAATTTGGATGAAATTAACATCCCAACCAAACTAATCACAGTAACATATAAAAATAAAACAATAGAAAGTTATGAGTAAAAGAATTTATAAAACTTGGGAAGACATATACCCACTAACACTTATCAATCTTAGATATAAAGGATATATTGCATTTAATGCTGAAGAAGATTCAGGATTTGTTCAAGACGTAAATACAGAAGAAGTAAGTTACGAACTTGAAGCTTGGTTGGAAAGAAATGTTGACCCCTGTCCTTACGGTGTAGGCGATACAATTATGGATGCGATGAACAATTTATTAGAATCAATGAATAAACAATAGAAAGTTATGAATGAATTTTATCAACAAATGAAGAGCGAATGTGAATTACCGGTCACATTATTAACATACACATACAAAGATTTTGAAGGCGTGTTACATCCATTTGCTAGTATTCATATTGATTTTAGAGATAGTGATGAAATCAACATCCAAAAAATGGAAAAAGTGAAAAGTAAGTACGGAGAATTTTTTATGTTCTTTAACAATAGTAAGGAAGGTAAAGAATTTTGGAAAAAACAATCCATAACAATAACAACAAAATAATAGAAAGTTATGAGTAATATAGAACTATTATACGTCATAACTATTACATTAATTGTATTCTTTTTTATGTCCGTAATTGGAGTTACATAAATATCAGTTATTATTGGAGATATTGGAATGGGTGAAACAATTTTAAAAATATTATCTAGAGAAAAAAACAATAGAAAGTTATGAATAAAAGAACAAGCAAAAGATGCTCTAATCGAGCTTTACGAACAACAAATCATGGACCTAACATTGATGTCCAAAATCGAATTGGGTGATGATGTCATCGCAGAAATCAAAAGACTTAAAGAACTAATCAGAAAACATGAACAGCCTGGATAAACAATACCAAGCACTCCTACAAGACATACTTGATAATGGAGTTGAAAAGAAAGACAGGACAGGTACGGGGACTCTATCAGTATTCGGTAGACAAATCCGTCATTCTATGAAAGACGGATTCCCTCTCTTAACTACCAAAAAAATGTATTTCAAAGGAATTGTGGTAGAGTTACTTTGGTTCTTACGGGGTGATACATCAATAAAGTATCTCTTAGACAACGATTGTAACATTTGGGTAGGAGACGCTTACCGTTCTTATTTGAAAGAGTGTCAAAGGTTGGAAAAAAATAATGAAGAATAATGACTTTTTTTGGTTTCTCATATATTTATTATAAAAGAAACCAAAATGTGTATAAAAAGTAAAATTCAGTCAACACTTTGTATATTGAGAAATAACGAATATAAAATATTATCTCAAAAGTTGAGAGTAATTGATGATTCGCTAGAACAAGAAATAATTGACAACACTAAATTTTTGGATTTGCATAATCCAAAATTGGTAGATAGGGTTAGGTACGTACTAAAAGAAAAAAAATCAATCAACGTATGTATAAACTGTAATAAACCAATAATTGATTTAACCCGAATGTTTTGCTCAGCAAAATGTAATAACAACTCTGAACAAACGAAAAATAAATTAAGAGAAAAATACGATAACTTATCCGAAGTAGAAAAAATAGTGAGAAATAAAAAAAGAACTGAAACGGTTAACACCAAATATGGTGGTTACACACTACAAAGTTCTGAATTGAAAAATAAAATGAAATCTACTATGATTTTAAGGTATGGGGTTGAACATTCGTTTCACAATCAAGCAATAAAACAAAAAGCATTAAACACTTGGATTAAAAAGTATGGTGTAGATAATCCATTTAAGTCAGAAGAAATTAAAGAAAAAATAAAAGAGGTGTTAAAAGAAAAATATGGTGTTGATAATAGTGCCAATATAAACCCTGAAATGAGAATTGATAATGTTATGAAAACAAAAATAGAAAGAGGGTGGGTAATACCAGACGAATTTCTATCTGATTACCAAATTTATAGAAAGAAGGTAAAAAAATTAACGGAATCAACTTATAAGAAATACAAAAATATCATAAATCCTAATAATTTAGAAAGAGTGACAAATGGTAAAAATGGATTTCAACTAGACCATAAATATTCAATTGTTGAAGGGTTTTTGAATAATGTAGAACCTGAAATTATCAGTCATCAGTGTAATTTACAAATGTTAGAATGGTATGATAATAGAGTTAAAAGTAAAAAATGTCATATTGATTTAGAACAATTAAAAAACAAAATAAAAAGTTATGAATAAAGAACATTTACATCTAGATGGAAGACCTTTTACACAAGAAGAATTCATCAACAAAATCAAAACAGATGATGAGTTTGCTAAGAAGTGGGGTGAATTAGGCCCAATTTATGGCAAGCAATGGAGGGATTGGGGAGGTGAATTTTCATTACATATTGGTTTAGAAAGAGATGGAAGTCAAGATATAATTAACTTTAAAAAAGGTATAGACCAAATCGCAAACCTAATCAACGACCTTAAAACAAACCCAGACTCAAGACGATTAATAGTTTCGGCTTTAAATGTTGGAGAGTTAGACCAAATGGTGTTACCTCCTTGTCATTATGGATTTCAAGTTTATACAAGAGAGTTGAGTGATGAGGAAAGGTTATCTTGGATGAAACAAAATAGACCTAAAACGGTTTTACCAATGAGAGACCCTAATATTGAGTTTTCTATGGATGAGTTTTTTAGACCTTATGGTGTACCTAAACGAGCAATCTCTTTAATGTGGAATCAACGTTCAGTAGATACACCACTTGGCTTACCATTCAATATAGCAAGTTATGGGTTACTATTAGAAATCATCGCAAAAGAGGTTAATATGGTGCCTGATGAACTTATAGGAAATTTGGGAGATACACACATCTACTTAAATCAAATTGAAGGTATTAAAGAACAATTGACAAGAGAACCATTTGATTTACCTACATTAAAAATTGAGGATGAAGTAAAATGGCAAGAAGGTGATTGCTTACCTTATTATTCACCTAATGATTTTAGATTAGAAAATTACCAATCACACCTAACAATTAAATTACCTTTATCCAATTAAAAATTATGGAAAATCTACAAATTGAAATAACCATCACCGATGGCGAAAAAGAGGCAAAGGCATCAATCAATGTTGGAGAATATCAAATGATGAAAGAACTACACAATGTTAGTTTAATAGATATGCAAGTTGATGTTTTACTCAATGAAATCAAAAAATCAATCACACCCAGCAATTAAATTACCATTCTTAAATTAAATTATGAGCACAGAAAGATACACTTTGAAACAGGCCGAAGAAAAATTCGGAAAAGCAAGAAAAATATTTGACATCCAAATTGGGGATAGATTATATCCTGTTTATTCTATTGAAGATTATGAACATGAGTTGGGAAAATGGAATGGTTGTCCTACAACTTGGTGGTTGGATTATTCGATTTATCATACAGAAGGAGATGATGAACAACCAACTGTAAGAGAACTTATTCCTTACATTGACAAAGGAGTTCATCGTGTTTGTTGGGGAGTTGATTACCAACAACGCAATTCAACAAAGTACAAGTGGGATGAATGGGACATCAGAAGTGGTGGGGTTTGTAAGATAACCGCCAATGGAAAACCTGTTTATAAGTTTCATTATAGAGATTTAAATGGAGCTTTAGCAGCTGCAAGTTGTAAGATTGATGAAATGATGTATCATCCTTTTGATTTTATAAATCCTGAAAATGAAATAGGTAGAAAAATATGGTACCATGGTTTGCCAGCTAAAGTCTTATTGGGATACGAAGTTGGTGAAATAAGAATTGAGCCTGATTATTCCTATTTACCAAAAGAAAATTGGTGGGATGAATTAGAAAGAAGAAAAACAAAAATTGAAAATACGAACCAAATAACAGAGGACGATGACGATAAACTAATTGATAAGGAACATTTTGAAGAAACCAAAGATTATGGGATTATCAATCACGGAAGCGTTTTTTACGATGGAATGATTAACTGGTTTAGAAAAGATTAAATTGAATATGTTTGACTTAATAAAAATTAGTGATGCTGAATATGAACTGAAAGCATCGAGCGGAGGATTGATTGGCAGGTTTCTCCTTGAAGTAGATGGTTGCTATTATTTCGAATTAGCAGAAAAAAGGAGATCTGCTGTTTGGTCTGATCACGTGTTGATAGAAATTGGAACAAAATTAAAAGAACTCAACCAGCCGTGGTATGACCATCTGGATAGACACTTTAAAAATTAAAAAATGGAAAAATATTACATCAATGTTAAAATTTCTGGCGGAAAATCAGAAATTAGTGAAATTCTAAATCTTTTTGCTAAGATACAATATCTTGGGAATGTCGGTGCGACCCGCACAATTCCGGTCGTTGTTGATGGGGATGGGTCAGGTCAGCTACGATTTGAAACTCTTGAAACAGACAACAATATAATTGACAACTTTAAATTAGAAAATTTCAAAAGTCAAGTTGACTCGGGCATAGATAAACTAGATGACCATTGGATAGGAGAGTAATACATTTAAAAATTAAAATTAAAAAAATATGAAAAGATTCATGGGAATGATGCCTTCAAATGAAGTAGAAATCATCAAGAGTATAAAAGACAAGACCGGGATGGGTATTACAATCGAATCGGGAAAAAATGGGTGGACGATTCTTTACGCAGATTCATCATCTGAATATCAAGATGTAGAATTAACCGCCGAAGAGAATTTTAACCGGGCGTTGGAAAGATTAAAATCACACGGGTTAATTTAAAAAATAAAAAACAATTAAAATAAAAAAATATGAGTTTAACAAATTACGCAAAAACAGAATTACAGGCAGCCGGTTACTTTGATGAAGATTCCGATTACGGAGGTTTAATTGGAGAGGCTGTAATGGAACTTATTGAAGTGTTCGATAAACAAGGACACTCGGGTATGTCTGCTCCTTATGTTGCTTCAATCTTTAACAAACTTGCCAACTTTGAACCTTTACTACCTATTACAGGTAAAGATGAAGAATGGGGGGATGTTAGTGATTGGAGGGATGGAAAACCTTACTATCAAAACAAACGATGTTCTGGATTATTTAAAGATGGAAAGGATGGAAAACCCTACTACATAGACGCAATTATTAAAAGAAACCAAAATGGGAGTTGTTGGAGTGGAATGGCGTGGTTAAATGAAGAAGATTATAAATCAGGGGATAGAACTAAAATGGTTGGAAAGAGGGGATATGTTAAATCATTTCCTTTTGTTCCTAAAACATTTTACATTGATGTTAAGGATGTTGAGGTAGCAAAAGATGATTGGGAATCATTTGTTGTTGACCCATCTCAATTGGAAGAGGTGTGGGAGTATTATGATAAGGATTAATAGATATGATTACTAAGATACAATATCTTGGAAATGTCGGTGCGACCCGCACAATTCCAGTCGTTGTTGATGAGGATGGGTCAGATCAGCTACGATTTAAAACTCTTGAAACAGACAACAATATAATTGACACCTTTGAATTAGAAAAATTTAAAAGTCAAGTTGACTCAGGCATAGATAAACTAGATGACCATTGGATAGGAGAATAATTAAAAAATTAAAATGAAAACGATATTAAAAGACTACATTGGACACGTAGAAAGTCCAAACCCTCATGGAACAGTGAGCTATCTGGAACCAGTATTTGAAGGCCAAGAAGGGGGATATGGAACTATAAGTATGAAACTCTACACTTCCTTCATCGAAACTTCTCCCCGGAGGGTTTCTTCCATCTCGGACAAAGAAGCTATGCAAGACATCCAAGCACTTCACGGGATTGATCCTTCTTCCATGCTAAGTTCTGTGTTAGAGAATGAGATGGAGCAGGGAATAGAGAAAGAAATTTTGACGGTGATGAGGTCAGAAGCAGACAGAAACTGGAGAGAAGAATGGACCAAATTTCAGACACTTGCAAACAGATGGTTTGGATATGAACCTAAGATGACCTGGCAGGAGAGAGATGGAAGCCT
>JACCDW011089144.1_pt1 | contig 19340 bp, 30 predicted proteins | sample 7449781 | NCBI WGS metagenome assembly JACCDW01 (sample SAMN15323449, study PRJNA562643) | freshwater metagenome | isolation source: river surface water | place: USA:Blue River Watershed | collected 2017-08-18
ATAGCAGCAGGTAATCAGTATCATAAAATTGATGTAAGCAGTGGTGCAGATTATAACAATCGTGCAATAACAAATAGCGGTACAATCTACTATCATCGCGGATCAAGTCCTTTTGATGACGAAGCTTTTAAGGTAGGTAATATTGATAGTGTTGAGCATATTGACGGGCTTGAGCAAGCAGCAGCATCAAGCGAAAAAGGGCCCGGTGTTGATGTCTGGGCACCCGGCACAAACATTATGAGTGCAACAAGTACTGTAAATAGTTGGGGTTCGGGCTCTCAAAATTACTATCGAGATATAAATTATAAGCAAACTAATATCAGCGGAACTAGCATGGCTGCACCGCAAGTTTGTGGTTTAGGTGCTCTTTACTTACAGTTAAATCCTGAAACTACACCGGCAGAGCTTAAAGCATGGGTATTAGGGCAAGCAAAAACAGCCCAAATTTATTCATCTGGAAGCGAAACGGATTATACAAACACTAGAAGTCTGTTAGGTAGCGAAAACAAGTTCTTATTCCAGCCATTTAATAGCTCAATACAATTAAGAATAAGCGGTAGCTAAATATAGTAGACGGAGAGAATAATGGCACTTCAACTTATTAATATAGGATTCGCAGCAAACGACGGTACAGGAGATGACCTTCGTGAAGCTTTTACCAAAGTTAATCAAAACTTTGAAGAACTAGAGCTGCGCGATTACGAAGAAACAAATGCTATCAATTTAGGCACTGAAGGTGAAGGTATCTTTGCCAACATTGTTAACTATCAGCTGCGTTTTAAAAAGTTAGTTGCAGGGAATGATATTACATTAACAGCAACAGACAGTGCTATTACTATAGATGCCGATGGCGGTCTAAAAGTTATTACAATTACTCCGGACATTGGTGTTCCACTAGACTTAGAAGGAACAGCTGATTTAAGAATCGAGGGCGGCGCAAGCATTGTTACCCGTGTAGTCGGAAACAAATTAGTAATTGACTATAACGGTATAACAGAGCTTTCGGGAGATACTACTCCCCAACTAGGCGGAAACCTTGACGGTCAAGGTTACGATCTACTAAACATCGGTGAAGTTGAAGCTGCGCAAGTAACAGGTTCATTTGTTGGTAATTTAACAGGTCTAGTCTACGGCACAGACATTAGAGATATTAGCAAATATTTCACTAACTACTGGGATTTTGGAACAGTTGACGGAACAATTAATAATGTTATTGATTGGCTAATCTTAACAACTGACTTTGATTTTGGTAGCTTTATTAGCCCTGCATCTCAGACTATTGACGCTGGCACTTTCTAACTTCCTTTTTGCGATAAATACTGCAAAGGAATACTTTTAAATGGCAGATTTATCACTTTGGAACATTGCTAACGGGCATCAAATAGGAATTCTAATTGAGAGAAATCCTATCGATATAGCTTTGCCTGTTGCTAACGGCTATTCCGGCATTGAGCTGGAAATAATCAGCGGATCACTGCCACTAGGAACACGAATACAGGGCACAAAAATAGTAGGAACTCCATTCGAAGTTGCTATTGATACTGTGTATACTGTAGTGCTAAGAGCCCACTGGGAAGGCGAATACGACGATCGAACACTTAAATTTATCGTCACAGGAGCTGATGATCCACAATGGGTAACACCTTCAGGGCTATTGCCTGTTGGTGGGACTAATACATATTTTATTCTAGATAACGAAATAATTGATTTTCAATTATTAGCCACTGATAACGATTTGCCAGCAGGCGACACTCTAGAATATTTCATTGCAGACGGCGACGGAAACCTTCCTCCTGGTATTACACTTACAAAAGACGGTCGACTAACAGGTGTAGTAGAGCCTATACTAAGTTTAGATAAAAGATTTGAAGGCGGTCAGTACGACTCTATGCCCTACGGAGACTTTCCATTTGATTATGCGGTGCTTTCAGGCAACGGCTATGGTAGCTTCTATTATGATTCGCAGGTCTTTGATTTCTTTGAAGCTACACGAAGTTTAAGAAAATTAAATCGTTACTTCCCATTTGCTGTTACTGTAACAGACGGCGACACTTTTGCCCGCAGAGAATTTAAAATCTACGTTGTAGGTGATGACTTCTTAAGAGCTGATAATACCGTAATGCGTTCAAGCACAGGCGTATTTACAGCAGATGTTACTCATGTACGAACACCAATATGGATAACTCCTAGAGATTTGGGTTACAAACGAGCCAACAACTATGTAACAATATATCTAGACATTATCGATAATGACACACTAACTGGTCAAACCGTTTATACCCTTGAAGATTTAAACGATGATGGATCAGTATCAGAACTACCTCCAGGTTTAACATTAGATAGCGTAAGCGGAGAACTAACCGGTATCATTCCTTATCAACCAGCTATTACTGAAAACTATAAATTTACAGTAAAGGCTACTCGCTTTGAAGGTGCGTTAGATAGTGCAACTATATTTGCAAACTTCTACGAAGATACCCTTTTAGGTACCAATGTATTCAAAGTATACAAAATAGACCTCACAGGAAATATTGATAACGTTCAGGATTTGCGAGAACTTCGCGGAAGAAAGATTCTTTTAAATAATCGTTCGTATACTGTTACTAACATTGATGACAGAAATACAGATTACGATCTAATATATGTTGACGAAACTATTGGTCCAAAAATATCATTGATTCTAAGTAGAACCGCTACTATAGGACAGGATCATATTTTTGTCAATAGACTAAACGAGTCTGAACTACAAAAGTATCAGGGTAGAGATTTAAGATTCAGTGATACAGAGTTTTACACTATAAAAGATATTCTACCATATATCGAGTACGAATTAACACAAACTACACCATCAAATGATCCAATACTTCCAGTTGGTGCGCCAAGACGCATGGAGTATCGAGACAATTACTTCTTCAATGATATTGCAATATACAGCGAAGAAGCCGGTGGCGATGGAAAAATATATCGTTGTACAGAAGCACATACTATATTAGGTCAAACAGATATAGATGGCAATCTTATCACTGTTGGCGGCATTGTTCAAATTGACTTTGAATCAGGTAAGTGGACTGAGATTGCTGAAACAATTAGCGACCTCCCAATTGAAGATGTGCTAGATGCTACTAAGCAGGCACTTGAAGCAGAGTTTGGAGGTACAGCATATATCGAAGTACTAACAGATACTAAGTGGAGAATAAAACTTCTAAGCACTGCTATTACAAGAATTATCTCAACAGTAAGAGATTTCTTTGCGCCAGACTCAGGCAGCACACAAATACAAGTTAGACTGATAAGAGATAACGAACATAGAATAAGTTTTGTTGATGCTACGCCTCCAGCACTGTCAGTTCTTACAAGGCAACTTAATGCTGGAAGAAACATCGGTATTGCGCTATTTAAAAACGATTTCTTCTCAAAGAACATTGTTCTAACAAGCACAGACGAAACTGTTATTCCGAGCAAGGCTAAGACATTTGAGATTAATATCATAGGTGAGATTGATTCACAAATAAGTTGGATAACAGATCCATACCTAGGAAAAATTAATGCTAACTTTACTAGCACATTAAAAGTTGAAGCTACTACAACAGTACCAGACACTAAGATGTTGTACTTCTTAGTTGACGGTAGGTTACCCAACGGAATGCGTTTAAATTACTACGGTGAAATTGTTGGTCATGCCAGACAATTCCCAGAAGAAGGTAATCCAGGTCTAACAACATTTGACAGCAAAAACACAACTTGGGATGGAACATTTCCTGGTATAACTTCTTTTGATAGACAATATAAGTTTACCGTTGAAGCTAGAGATCGCTTTAATCTTGTTGCGGTTCGCAGAGAATTTATTCTAGACGTAGAAGATTTAGATAATACACTGTATACAGATATCTACGCAACTCCTTATATGAAGCAAGAGAAAAGAGATCTGTATAGAACATTTATTTCTACACCAGAAATTTTCACAACAGAAAATATCTACAGACCAGATGATCCTGCTTTTGGTATACAAAAGAAATTGAAGATGCTAGTGTATGCAGGCATAGAAGCAAAAGAAACTCAGTCTTTTGTTTCAGCCGCAGCTAAGAATCACAAGAGAAGTAGATATGCTTTAGGCGAAGTTAAGAAAGCTATTGCTAGAGAGCCTGGTACTTTAGATACAATCTACGAAGTAATCTATGTTGAGGTTGTTGACAGAGCTAAACCTAAAAAAGGAAAAACGCAGAAAGATTTTACTATCAAGACCACTAATAAGATAACTGTTGATAGTATAATTTACCCTGCTGTTGATGACTCGACCCAAACTAACTTAGGTGTTAATCAGCTACCTGTATACGGACGCAACACAGTATCATTCCTATTTCCTACCAATGAAAATCTTATTGTTAGCACAAGAAACGGGGATGTTCTGTTAAATGTTGATAACAATGATTTCTTAGTAGAACTAACTAATACTAATGATGTTCAAGTTACTCTACAAATAAGCGACAGTGAACCTATGCGTCGTAGACCTATGTACACTAACACAGTTAAAGCAGACAGTGACGCTGTAAGAGTATCAGACAGTAATGATAGAAAACGCTATATTTCTAGCATAGACAATATGAGAAGAAATATAAAAACTGTTGGCAAAAATGAAAGAAACTATCTACCGCTTTGGATGAGAACTCCGCAAGCAGGCTTCCAAGAATTGGACTACGTAAGTGCTATTCCAATAGTTTATTGTAAGCCAGGAATGGGAGACGAGATTCTTTTAAACATTAAAAATAGTGGATTTGATTTTAAAAATCTTGACTTTGAAATTGATAGATACATAGTTCAACGTACTGACGGTAATAACCAGGAACAGTATATTCTATTCGCAAATTATCAGTTCAACGTTTAAGCAGTATAAATAGATTAAAGAGGACATAAAATGGCTAGTAATATTAACAGCAGCACTATAGACGCAACATATCCAGTTGCGGGTGTAGACAATGATACCCAAGGGTTTCGTGATAACTTTGCTATTATAAAGCAAAACTTCTCATATGCAGCAACAGAGATCACCGATCTACAAAACAACGCTGCTAGAAAAGACCAAAATAACAACTTTCAGGGCTCACACATTATTGATGCCCAATTAGAAACTTGCACAGAAAGCTATATCGCCGTAGGCACAGTTGTAGCAGGACAGAACATAAGTTTCTTAAACGGAAGATATCAGAGCATTACAATTAACGTTGGCGAGTTAACTAACTCAATTACCTTTAACCTCTCTGATTGGCCGTCAACAGAAACAGAAAATAGACTAGCTAGAATTACTGTTGAACTAAAGTGCGCTGATACTGTTGCTAAACAAGTTCTATTTACATCAGACGGCGGTGGTGTAATTAAGACTAGCCCCAACTGGCCAGATCCAGTTCTAGTTGACGGAATTAATAACCCTGTCATTTTAGAATTTTGGACATACAATGGCGGCGAAACTGTTTACGCAGAATACAAAGGTATCTACAGCTAAAAATGCTACATCCGTTGGTGAATAACTTGCACGAATTCACAGATCCTCAACTAGAGGAAAAGATGCTTGACCTCCAACGGAAGTATTTTAAAACATCCAATCCAGAAGTCCAAATGCAGATGGCGATCATTCTGGACATTTATAAAGAAGAATTAAGTACCCGCAGGGCAGTTTCAGCCCAAAAATTAAGAGAACAAACAGACTCAAGCGGAAAAGATCTTGACAGTTTAATCAACATCAGTTAAACTGTTTACATGTTAATGAAGACTGATAATCTAGGTATACCACGATTTTCCAATCGCGACCTTGTGGATATGATCTACAGTGGACACATTGATAAGTGCCACGTAGTCCTCTGTGAGCCTAGCGACGACATTGAGAAGTTCAACTCTGCTATGCGCGAGCAGGGCCTCCCAGAACTTACCAAATACATTCCCTTAGACGTAGATAAAGAAACTTTTGACAGTGCTTGTCAGGGTGAATGGTTTATGCCTGATGAATACAAAGTATTTGATCTATTAAGCTATCTTGATGTGCGTGTATCAAATGAAGTTGGCATTCATTTCTCTAATTTAGCATATCGTGATACTCCAGAATATGCTAGGATGAAAGAAGAACTAACAGTATATCAGGAAAAGGGTCTAATACAGCTACTAAGATATATGGTATATCTTGTAGATTTTATGCGTAAAAATAACATAGTTTGGGGCGTTGGCAGAGGTTCAAGTGTAGCAAGCTATGTGCTATATTTGATAGGTGTACACAAGGTAAATAGCATTAGGTACAATTTAGATTGGCGTGAATTTTTACGCTAAAGGAGACTAAAATGAAAAGTAAACTAATAGTAGGTGTTGTATTTTCAGCTATTCTAGCAATGAGTGCAATTTTTGCAAGCTCAAGTGCGTATGCACAGCACCATAGAGGGCAGCGACATGTTCAGCATCATCACCATCACAACCATAATTGGGTAGCACCGCTTGTTGGCGGGCTAGTTATTGGAGGAATAATTGCAAATCAAAACCGCAGTTACTACTATACTCCTCCACCGCCACCGGTAGTTTACTATGATCCTCAACCAAGATACGACTACTATAATCCTAGACAGTGCGTAGAGCGTTGGGTTACAGAATACGATAATTGGGGTAACAGATATCAAACCCTAATTAGGGAATGTTTTTAAAATATAAGTACATATACACTAGGAGGTAGCAATATGTCTAAAATGCAAGTAGGACGTAAGCAGTACCGATCAATGAGGGGAACACCTGTTGATATGGAACTACTACGTAAAAAGAACGAACTAACACCAGCCGTTGGAAACGCACGAGTAAATGCTCGCGGCGACGAATTAGGCCCGGGTGGTAAGATTGTTAAGCGGCGTGAGGATATTATCAAGGAATACTACGATAAGAATCCAAATGCAGTGAAAGAAGGCACAGGCGTTTTTAAGAATTCAAAGATTGCCAAGGAAGAAATTTCAGTCAATGAAAAGGAACTCGTTGAAGACGACGAGTGGGTTGAAGACGAGAACGGTAATTTTGTAAGAAAAGGTGAATAATGGCTGTTAAGACATCAGTCGCTAAGGGTAAGATACGGGCCCTTAGAGATAGAGTACTTGTTTCAGAAATGCACTTCGGTGAACAAAAAACCGCAAGTGGTATTATCATTAAAAACGACGACGGAACTACTAGAGGAATTTACCCTCGCTGGGGTAAAGTACACACTAAGGGTTCAGAGAATAAAGACGAATACGAAATTGGTGACTGGATACTTATTGAACACGGAAGATGGACCCGTAGTTTTACCGTAGACGAAGGCAACGGCGAAGTTGAGCTTAGAATGGTAGACCCAAACTGTGTTCTAATGTATTCAAAAGAAAAGCCATCGGGTGTTCAGATAGGCAATGAATATAGCAATGGTCAGGGTGCAGACATCCGACCAGAAGATTTCTTAAATTAAGAGGCAACAGTGACAAATCCATTTCAGGACCAAGAACGGTTCATGCAGGCTTGTGATCAAAGTACAGGCACTTTAAATAGTCAGCAATACAACATGTACCAAAAATTAATTGTTGAGGAGTTCTGGGAATTCCAAGATGCAGTTAAGGCTAATGACAGAACAGAACAGTTAGACGCACTAATTGATATCCTTGTTGTCACTATTGGTGCTATTCATTCAGCAGGCTTTGACGCTGAAGGTGCGTGGAACGAAGTTATGCGTACAAACTTTGCTAAGGTTGATCCAACAACAGGTAAAGTTCGCAAGCGCGAAGACGGTAAGGTTCTAAAGCCAGAAGGCTGGACCCCTCCAAATCTAGAACCATTCGTTAAATCATAATCCAAATAAACACTTGACTCCTTAGCTATAGTCTGCTATACTATGACTATACTAAGGAGTTATCTTATATGCGTCTACCCACAAATAAAAGTAGTGGTATTGGTACCTCTGGTGCAGCAGGTATCGTTTTAATGACGCTGCACATTACAGGACACCTCACAGGATGGGCTTGGCCTATCCTTTATGTGTTTTTAATCCTCGTTGGAATTGGACAAGAGAATAGGAAGAACTAATATGGCAACCCATGCAATGATTGACCTCGAAACCCTGGACACTCGTCCGCAATGCACTATCTTAACTCTAGGTGCTGTAAAGTTTAATCCGCACACACGAGGAGAACCTTACAGCGAATTCTATGTAAAGTTTGATATCGACGAACAAGATAAGCTAGGCAGAACAGTTTCTAACGATACTGTTGAATGGTGGGGCAAGCAGGCTCCTGAGATTCAAGAAGAAGCCTTTAGCGAAAACGATCGCATGAAGGTCAATGACATTCTAATTGAGTTAAACAAGTGGCTAGTTGGTGTTGATGTTATTTGGGGTCAAGGTTACGGCTTTGACATTACAATTCTTGAAGATCTATATCGAAACGTAGGAAAGCCAATCCCTTGGCAGTTCTGGCAGGTCAAGGACAGTCGTACACTGTTTGGTTGTTTGGCCGAAGACCCTAGAAAGAGTATGCAAAGCGAAAAGCACAATGCGTTAGCTGATGCTTACTATCAAGCCAAGGGCGTACAGATTGCTTACGAAAAACTAGGAATAACAAGATGATAACTTCTATTACAGGCGGTCCAGGCGTTGTTGTTTCAGGAGGCTCACCTAGTCTACCGTATATTACATCAAATCCTAACAATCCAATTGTAGGTATGCTTAGGATAAACAGCAGTCGCATTGAAGTGTTTGATGGAAACAGTTGGATTACTATGCCTACTGCTTATCCTAGCGTTTCATTAGATGCAGAAACACTAGAAACAATACAGTGGGCTAAAGCACAGCGCACAATGGCTATGCGTAGACTTGAGAGCGCACAAAAGAATCCTGCTCTGCTAAAGGCACTTGAAGCAATCAAGCGAGCAGAAGAGAACTTCGAAATCCTTGAAAGCATTTCAAAAGACTATTCATCTGAGGTACAATCAAGTGTTTGATAAAAAAGAGCAAGATCTAAAAAACTATAATGCTCTGCACAACCCTAAGCCGGGTGACTACTGGCATGAAATGTTTTGTCCATACTTTGTAGTAGTTGATGTAAAGGGCGACAACATTACTGTTCTAAGTTGTTTAGGCGGCCCTGATAGTTACAATCGCAAAGATGAGCTTAATGCTAAGATTGATATTGATAAAGGGCATTGGGGATTTGACTATTCTAAAAGCATGGTTGTAGATCGTGCTTGGATTGAAAAAGCTGTTAAGTACGGAAGCATTGACGGCTTTGTTGCAGATGTAACTCGCTCTGACAAAACTGAAGCTATCGTTACAGAATGGCGACGCTTTAAACAAAAAGAAATTAAAGAAAAAATTAAAGCACTTGAATCAGAGTGGGAAGAATTTACAGGTTGGAAATATCTTAAGGAGGATGTTTCGTGTTGACAGATTATCACTATAGATACTATAATTTACTTAAGACTATAAAGGAATGGTTTAATCGTGTACGTTCAGCCAAAAGACCCAAGTAAGGGACATTTTTATGTTAGCCTAGTTAAAAGTGGGCTAAGGATAATAGCAGGCAGCAGTATCGTTGCCGCAGGTTATACCATACCCGGCGCGGGCTGGCTCGTAGCAGGCGGCGTATTATTAATAGGTGCAGAAATTTTAGGCATTGTAGAGGAATTGGTATGAAAGAACTGTGGGTAGAAAAGTATCGTCCTAAAACAGTCAATGGATATGTTTTTAGAGATGAGGCTCAGAAAAAGCAAGTAATGCAATGGATCAAGGATAAAACTATTCCTCATCTATTGTTTAGTGGCAATGCTGGTATTGGCAAGACTACACTAGCACGTATTCTTTTTAATGAACTAGACATTAATGATCTAGACATTATGGAGATCAACGCCAGCCGCGAAAACAATGCAGATACTATACGCGATAAGATTACAAATTTTGTACAGATGATTCCGTTTGGTAATTTTAAGGTAGTACTGTTGGATGAGGCAGATTATCTTACTCCAAACGCACAGGCTATTCTACGCGGTGTAATGGAAGAATATCACACTACTGCTAGATTTGTTCTTACCTGTAACTATCCTAATAGAATTATTCCTGCAATTCACAGTCGTTGTCAGGGATTCCACATTGCTAAGGTAGATCAGACAGAATTTACAGCTCGTGTTGCAGAGATTCTTATTACTGAATCTATCGAAATGGATATTGACACCCTTGACACTTACGTTAAGGCTACATACCCAGATCTTCGCAAGTGCATTAACATGGTGCAGATGAACAGTCAGGACGGCAAGTTAAACAAGCCGCACGAAGGTGACACAGGCGAAAGTGACTGGAAACTTGATATGGTTGAACTGTTCAAGAAGGGCAAGATCACTGAAGCTAGGAAATTGCTCTGCGGTTCAGTTCGTCCAGAAGAGATGGAAGAAATCTATCGTTGGCTGTATGATAACATTGAGCTGTTTGGCGAGGAAGAAAAGCAAGACAGTGCTATTCTTATTATCAAGCAAGGCCTAGTTGATCATACGCTAGTTATTGACCCGGAAATTAACTTATCAGCAACACTAATCAGGTTAGCAAGACTATGACATATTTGGTGACAGATAATTGTGTTAAGTGCAAGCATATGGACTGCGTTACTGTATGTCCAGTTGACTGCTTTTACGAAGGCGAAAATTTTCTAGTTATTAATCCAGACGAGTGCATTGATTGCGGAGTATGTCAACCAGAATGTCCTGTTGAAGCTATTCTTCCAGAGGCGGCAGTACACGATGTTGACAAGTGGATGGAAGTCAATAAGAAGTATAGTGAGCTGTGGCCTAACATAACTAAAAAGGGCACAGTACCTTCCGATGCAGAGCAATGGAAGGACGTTCCTAACAAATTTGAAAAGTATTTTTCTGAAAACCCCGGAAAAGGCGATTAATGATTAGAGCAATTTTAGCATGTGATGAAGACGGCGGAATAAGCAAGGAAGGCACTCTTCCTTGGCCAAAGAATTCACAAGATCTAAAGTGGTTTAAAGAAAATACAAAGGGTCACGTAGTTGTTATGGGTTCAACTACGTGGAAAGACCCCCACATGCCACGGCCTCTTCCGTTGCGAACAAATATCCTAGTAACCACTAACAAGGACGCATATCCTAATGCTGACGATTATGTTTCAGGAAATCTGATTCAAGAACTGCCAGCCTTACAGGAAAAATATCCAGGTTTGTTTATTTGGGTAATTGGTGGAGCAAACATTATTGAACAGTCTCTGGGTGTTATTGACGAATTTTATCTAAGTAGAATTCCTGGCAACTATGACTGTGATACTCGCCTGCCAATGAAAAAGATTGAAACTCTTTTTAATGTTGAGTGGGAAGAAAAACACGAAGCTGTTACATTTCAAATATTAAAGAAAAGAAAATGAAGCAATATATTGACGCATTAAAGTTTATTTTAGAGCACGGTAAAGACAGAGATGATCGTACCGGTGTAGGTACTAGGGGCGTGTTTGGTTATCAGATGCGCTTTGACCTACGAGAAAGTTTCCCAGCAGTTACAACAAAGAAACTAGCATGGAAGTCTGTTGTTAGTGAACTGCTTTGGATGCTTGAAGGCAGCTCTGATGAGAGGCGCCTTGCTGAGATCCATTACGGAAAGCCTCGCGAAGAACTAGTTGGTAAAACTACTATTTGGACAGCTAATGCTGACAAGCAGGCTAAGGATCTAGGCTATATCAATACTGACACTGAAAAGGATCTGGGACCTGTTTACGGACATCAGTGGCGTAACTGGGATGCACAGATTGGCTTTGTAGATCAGATTGCCGAAGTCTTAGAAAACATGTATTACAATCCTAGCAGTCGTAGACACATAGTAAGTGCATGGAATGCTGATAAGGTTAACGTTATGGCTCTTCCGCCTTGTCATACTCTATTTCAGTTTCACATTCAAGACGGCGAACTAAGCTGCCAGCTCTATCAGCGCAGTGCAGACATGTTCCTTGGAGTTCCCTTTAATATTGCAAGCTACAGTCTTTTAACACACATGTTTGCTCAACTGCTAAACTTAAAGGTAGGAGAGTTTGTTTGGACTGGCGGTGACTGCCACATCTATAAGAACCACTTTGAACAAGTTAAGTTACAGATTACAAGAGAACCACGCCCTGGTCCTATACTAGAGATTCCAAAGTTTACTAATCTTGAAGAACTTGTAAAGACAACACCCGATCAATACAAGCTACTAAACTACGATCCTATGGATAGTATACCGGCACCTATGGCAGTATAAGATGAATCTTCGTGGATATAGATTAAAAGAGACCCATGCTCTATTTCCAGTTTGTGTAATGGAGTTTGATCTTAGCGACAGTAAAAGTGACATTGACGCATTAGTTAAAATAATACAAACGTCAGAGTCGAGTCAGCACGAATTTGTATCCAACGGAACTAGTAGCTATCATAACAGATCTAATATACTAGATCATCCTGATCTAAAATCTCTAAAGAGTACAATCGAACTTTGTATAAAAGATTATTGTGCAAAGACTGGACTAGATAGCATTAGTATTGCTAATAGTTGGTGGAATAAGATCGGCAAAGGCGGTGCTGTTGACTACCATCGCCATCGGTGCAGTGTAATCAGTGGTGCATTTTATCCTTTAGTTGATAACAGCAGTAGCGGTTTGATCTTAAATTCACCAATTGATCAATATAGAATGAACGAAGCATATAGAACATATAACGAGTTTTCAGCTCAGCATGTTATACTAGCAGCTAAACAATATCATATGTATCTATTCCCCAGTTGGCTTGAACATGGTGTTAGAGATAATCAAACCGACAATCGCATTGTTGTTAGCTTTAATGCAGACAGAAAGATAGGGGTTAATGACTGAGCAATGGGTTGAACGCTTTGCTTGGTATCCAGTACGAAGTACTTGGAGTAAAAAAGTTATTTGGTTTAAAAGGTATCATGTATATCAATTTCAATATACAACTGCACTTAAAAAAGTAGTAAAGAAGAAATTCATTTACACAGGAAATGAATATTTGATAGTTATTCTTAAAAATAGCAAAGAAGATTTTTGATGAAAGAAAAATTTATTAAGGCTTACATGAAGACCGCAGAGACATTTGCGGAACTTAGTCATGCACGTAGATTGCATGTTGGTGCTATTATTGTTAAGGATGATAGAATTATCTCAATTGGCTATAATGGCATGCCTGCTGGCTGGGACAATGATTGTGAGAACGTGATCATTGTAGAAGAAGATGACGATCACGGCGTAGAATTTAAAACCAAGCCGGAAGTTCTTCATGCCGAAACTAATGCTATCGCAAAACTAGCACGAAGTCCCGAATCAGGTCTCGGTGCAGCAATCTTTGTCACGCACAGTCCTTGTTTAGACTGTGCCAAGCTCATATATCAGAGCGGAATCAACCGTGTCTTTTACGGCACAGCCTATCGCAGCTCAGACGGAGTAGACTTTTTAGAAAAGTCAGGTATCGAAGTTATAAAAGTAGAAAAGGACCAATAAGGTCCTTTTCTTTTATTCGTCTCCGTAAATCTGTAGTACTTCTTTAACTGCTTCGTGTCGTTCAATATCCCCTTGGGTAAATTGGACTATGTCCAGCCTTGATGTTCTTTTAGTTTCGAGCTGTGTAATAAAATCAATTAGACCGTTGTCTTTTAATCTGTCTGCTTGATTCAAATCGCCCGTAACTGCCATTTTAGAACCTTCACCTATTCTTGTTAGCAACATTTTCATTTGATTCGGTGTTGCGTTTTGCATTTCGTCTGCAATAATAAATGCGTTCTTGAATGTGCGGCCTCGCATATATGCTAATGGTGCTATTTCAATAATACCTTCTTCTATCATCCCTTCTATTTCACGTGCGTTAAAATACTCTCTTAGTACGTCAAAAATTGGCCTTGTCCATGGCGCCATTTTTTGCTCTAATGTACCTGGCAGAAATCCTAAATCTTCGTCTACTGACACAGCTGGTCTTGTTACGATGATTTTGTCTATTTTACCTTCTTTGAAATGTTTTACTGCTACCTGCACGGCTAAGAGTGTCTTACCCGTTCCTGCTGGCCCGATTCCGAAGACTATGTCTTTCGATTCATCGAGTAAAGTTAACACGTAGGCTTCTTGGTTTCTATTTCTTGGAATTATATGGACAGTTTTCTGCTTTTGGAAAGTATTGATGTTTACTACATTGCTGTAGCTGAAGTTTGCGCTATTTTGCTTCTTAGAAGCACGTCTTGCACCCATTAAATGTCCTCCTAAAGGGTAGTGTTGTAAGGACTGTCTTTCCAGCAAGGGAAACAGATCCCTTACAAAGTTATTTAGTAAAAGCGTATCAAGATAAAAACGTTTGTTAACTTTTTAGATACGATAAATAAGTATAGGAAACTATGGAAGACGCTATGCAGGACGTTTTAGACATTATAAAGAACATTGAAAATATATACGATTCAAACACTGCTTTTGAAGTTCTAAAGGACTTCGAAAGGGTATTAGACGAGCTAGATATCTACGTCTATGCTAACTGGTCAGATGGCGAATTAGCTGCTGGGCCAAACATAGAGCGTCACTGGGTTACATGCACATTTATGTGGCCTAGAGGAAAGATGCCGGACCCTATGGGCGGAAAACGCTTGCTAGACTACGACTGCAAGGTTAGATATAAAAAGACTAATCTAATTAAGCCTCGCAAGATTCGCGAGCCCGACGACATTCGTCCAGGAACTAAAAAGGGCAAGCTAGATCTACATCCTATATGGTTAGTAGAAATACAGATGCCTAAGTCACTGATAGCAGACATTTATTCAGGCTACAGAGAAGCAGCAATTGAACCCGCAAAAGATACTAAGGTACCTTCTGAAACACAAGCAGCTGATGAGCTAGCAACCGAAGCACCGGCGCCAGAAGCAGCACCAGCAGCACCTGAGGCAGGAGCAGTATAATGACACTAAGACAAGGCGACTTAAAAGATCTAGTCTATCACATTATGGAAATAGACAGCTATAAGAGCAAGATGGGGTCTGACGAGGATATTATTACTTTAAGTTTTAGTGTAAAAACTAAAGAAGCTGCTGACGACTTAGAAACATTTTTAGAAAAGGGTTACGAATTTGTTCTAGACGCAGATGCTACTAGCGGAGAAACTAGCGACGGAACTTATAAAGTTTTTGTAGAAATTGAAAGAGCAAATGATGCTCCAGAACAAATTTTAGAGCTAGCTGATGGTATTAAGAATTTGTGCAACATTGATGATCTTAAATTTAGATACTACAAGAACTGGCGTAGCCATGCAGTTGATGAAAAGAATCTAGCAGAAATGATTCCTGTTAGACCAGATGACTATGGTATAAAAGTAACCGAATCTAATTTAGAAAATTATAAAAACTTCTTCAATAAGAGTTTCTTAGAATCAGCAGAAATGATTGACGATGTTTTAACTCTTAAGAAGCCTTGGGCTGATCCTATACGGTTTAGATTTATTGACTTTGGTGATGCTGAAGAAACTATAACTAACATCAATGAAGGTTTTAATGCTAATGACTTTGCAGAAATTATATTTTTGACTAAGTACATTGGAGACTACAATATTACCAAGTACGGTGATAAACTAACTCTTGAGAACAAAGACAAAGTAGTTGTTCTCAAGCGCATTTAATAGAGGAAGGTATTGCAATGGGTGCAGAACATTTTAAGTTTAATTTTACAGTAGATCAAGTTAGGGAACTGCTAGGTGGAAATAAAGAAGCCGACGCATGGTATGAAGCTATGTGTGAAGTATTGCCATTGTGGCAGATTAATACTGTAGAGCGTGTTGCAGGATTCATTGCACAGTGCGCTCACGAATCGGCAGGCTTTAAGGTTCTTTCAGAAAATCTTAACTATTCAGCAGACGGTCTAAATAAGATTTTCCCTAAGTATTTTAAGAATGCAGGACGTGATGCTAACGCTTATGCTCGTCAGCCAGAGAAGATTGCTAACGTAGTTTATTCGAATAGAATGGGCAACGGCGACGAAGCGTCAGGCGACGGTTTCCGTTATCGCGGTCGTGGTCTAATCCAGCTAACAGGTAAGAGCAACTACTCAGGATTTGCTAAGGCAATGGAAATGGATCTTAGCGAAGTTGTTGATTACATTGGAACTAAGAAGGGTGCGCTTGATAGTGCTGCTTGGTTCTGGGACACAAATAATATTAACAAGTTCTGTGATGCACACGACATCGTTGGTATGACTAAGAAGATCAATGGTGGAACTATTGGTCTAGAAGATCGTAAGAAGCACTTTGAACATGCTATGGAAGTACTAGGTGCAGGTGGTGGTTCATCACACGGGTCAGATGATCACAACGAAGATAATGGTGGAGAATTAAATCTCAATCAGGTATTAAAGGAAGGGTCAAGAGGCCCTTTAGTTCAGCAGCTACAAGAAGCTCTTGGTTTAAACGCGGATGGGGTCTTTGGACCAGGAACAAAGAGAGCACTTCAGAATTGGCAAGCACAAAATGGCTTGGAAGCGGATGGAGTAGCTGGACCAAAAACCTTACAGGCATTGTTGGGATAAGTCCTATGGGCTTTAAACTTGCAGGTATAATGCTAGTAGTCATGCTCGTCTTAGGGGGAGCAGGCTACTGGTATTATAAAGACAGTCAAGACCGCATCCGCATCTTAACTGAAAATAATGCAAAATTAGATACCGCTGTAAAGTTAAATCAAGAAACGATTGTAACTATGCAGAAAGATATAGCTCGTGCAAATAATGAACTAAAAACCACCAATGAGGAATTTGGTAGAATTAGAGCACAAAATCAAGTTCTTGCAGAGAAGCTAGAGCGTCATGACATCGGTCAGACTGCCGCAGCTAAACCTGAAGCGATAGAAAGGGTTGTTAATGCAGCTAGTGCAAAAGCAGGTCGCTGTTTTGAATTACTATCAGGTGCAGAACTAACTAAGACAGAGAAGGAGGCAAAAGATGGCCGTTCGTTCAATAGCGAGTGTCCTTGGCTTTTTAATACTCTCGTTAAGCGTTAGTGGTTGCGCTCTTCTAACGCCCAAGCCTCGGGAGATAGAAATCTCTACAAAACCTGTAGAGAAGCCAAAGTTAGAATTACCAAAAGCTGATCAAGTTCGCATGCGTAATATCGAGTGGGTAGTTATTACTAAAGACAACTACAAAGAAGTCTTTGAAAAGCTATCAAAGTCTGGTAGACCAATTGCAGTATTCGGTCTGACTGATCAAGGTTATGCAAATTTAGGCATGAACCTATCAGACATTCGAGCTTTTGTTCAGCAGCAGCAGGCAATAATTGCAGCGTATGAAAGATACTACAAAGACGCTGATGCAAAATTAAACGACGCTGTTACTGTAGATAAAAAGGAAAAATAATATGGCATACTCCGAAAAGGTCATTGACCACTATGAAAACCCCAGAAATGTTGGTAGTTTTCCTACTAGCGATAATTCCGTTGGTACTGGTATGGTTGGTGCACCTGCTTGCGGGGATGTCATGAAGCTACAGATAAAAGTGAATGAGCAGGGTATTATAGAAGATGCTAAATTCAAAACATATGGTTGCGGCTCAGCGATTGCGAGCAGTTCGCTTGTTACTGAATGGGTCAAAGGAAGAACCTTATCAGAAGCAAAAGAAATTAAGAATTCTGCAATCGCTGAAGAGCTTGCATTGCCTCCTGTTAAAATACACTGCTCAATTCTTGCAGAAGATGCGATTAAAGCAGCCATAGCAGACTACGAAACAAAATGCTCCTGCAAGTGAGAAAACAATGATAAAAATTTTTGCAACTATATCAATGGCTATTGCTCTTACAGGCTGTGCTGCAATAACCAGCAACATACCTAGTTTTTGGGACGACAATCAAAGTGCTAAAATAATAGATGTTAGACAGAGCATAGCACAATTAGATTGCAAACAACCGCATGCACCGCAAGTTAAAAGAATTGCAGACAACATTCAATGGTTTGATCTTTATAGCGAAAGCAAGGGACTAAGACAAACTGATGTAAGAAAACTAATTGCTCCTATGAAAGAAACGGTAGACGACTTTTATAAGCGCAGTGTAGAGAAAGAGGGATCCGCTGCATACTGCGAAGCTAAAAAGAAAATAATGTCAGCACAAGCAGAAAAGGCAGCATCAGCCGTACTATCAAGATTTTAAGGAGGGATGATGGCAATACACGATTCAATTCTAAAATTGATTAATAAAGAACCTAAGGAAGCAGATGCACCAAAACCAGCTCCAGGTTCTAGAAGTGAAAGAGAAGCAAAAATCAAAGACAAGGCTGGTATGGTTATCAGCGTGTTTGCTCTATTCCTAGCCGTAAACAGTTGGTACGGCGGCAAATTAAGTTCAACAGTATTAAACAATACACTAGGTGCTAATAATGCTTGGGCACAATACCAAGCTAAAAATAATCGACTAGTCAGTTACGAAATCGCTAGTAAGACAACAAACGATCCTACTCTAAAGAAAGAGTTTAAGGAAGAAGCAGAGCGTATGGAAGCTGACAAAAAAGAAATTGCAATACAAGCACGTAAAATGGAAACCGAGCGAGAGATCGCTAAAAAGTCCAGCCCATGGATTGGATATGCTAGTACAGCATACCAATTAGCTATTGTTGTGCTATCAGCGAGTATTCTTGCTGTTAGTATGCCAATGTTCTGGGCAAGTTTTGCAGTTGCCGGGGTTGGATTATTTTTAAGTGGACAAGGATTATTTTTATGGTTTTAAATAACGACGAAGGTTGCCCAATATGCGGCGGCAAACATCCAAAGAAGTAAATTATTTTAGGAGCAGACAATGGCGAACAAACAATTTTTTAATTTAAAAAGCAGCAGTGGTTGGGGCGCACGTTCTGACAAAGCCTGGGCACAGTTTTTAAACGATAACGGCGTATGGCCAAACCAAAAAGGTGGTAGCATTGACAACACCTTTAGTTTTAGTGTCCCAGTTAAGGCCTATTACACAATTAACGGCAGCTTCGACGACGTCGGAACTGTTTATATTGACGGTAAACAAGTGTTGTCTATCAAAGACTACAAGTCTGTCTACAGCGGAGTTGTACTCTTAGAAGCAGGCAGTCACAGTATTCGTATTACAGGTAAAGACAACAAAGGAAATTACGGTGTTGCTCTTACAGTTGAAGGTGATGTTGATGCACAGGTCTCAGCACAGCAACAGGCAGATGCAGCAGCCAAAACACAATCAGATGCTAAGAAAGATTTAGATGCTAAGAATGCTGCGGTTGTATCTGCAGAAGCAGCAGCCGCAACTAAGGTTACCACAGATGTTAAGATTACCTATAACAACGGACCGGTAAG
>JACCDW010593576.1_pt1 | contig 19338 bp, 19 predicted proteins | sample 7449781 | NCBI WGS metagenome assembly JACCDW01 (sample SAMN15323449, study PRJNA562643) | freshwater metagenome | isolation source: river surface water | place: USA:Blue River Watershed | collected 2017-08-18
AGTACTCGCTTGGATCAATGCGAATGGCTTCAATCCAGAGGCGTCCGGTCGAGTAAAAGACGAGATACAGGGCGAATAGTTTGCCCCAACGAAGTTCAAATTTGCGGTCAAGCAACAACAGCGCAGCCGCGCCGGCAAGGCTCCAAATCGATTCATAAATGAAAGTTGGGTGGAAAAGCACGCCTGTTGGAAGACCCGAAGGGTAAGCAGCATTGTCTTGCGCTATTTCTAGACCCCAAGGCAAATCGGTTGGTGTGCCAAAAAGCTCATTGTTGAAGTAATTTCCCCAGCGCCCCAGGGCATGAGCGATCAATACTCCAGGTGCGACAGCATCAAGGAACGAAGTGAACCGTACACCGGTGCTTCTGGCACCAAGCCATGCTCCAACTGCGCCTAGCGCTAGCGCGCCGTAGATTGCTAGCCCGCCCTCCCAGATTCGAAGGACCGCAGTTAGGTCTGCGCCTTCATAGAAGTAGTCGTTTGGGTGAGTGATCACGTGAAAAATGCGACCGCCGATGATGCCAAACGGCACTGCCCAGAGCGAGATGTCTAGTGCGGCACCGCTTGGTGCACCGCGCTTAACCAGTCGGCTATTGGCGATCAGAATCGCAATGATGATTCCGGCGAGAATGAATAGCGCATAAAAGTGCACTCGCACTGGTCCTAGGTCGATGTAACTGATCGAAGGGCTAGGAATGCTTGAAATTAGAGTGTTCACGGTTATTTCTCCTGGTTACTTCTTCAAACTCGATGCTAGTTGCGAAACCTTGGCTTTGAGGGCTTCGATGCCACCTTCTTGGTACGCGCGAACGAAGGCCGAACCCACGATTGCTCCGTCTGCGTAGGTATTCACATCAGCAACCTGCTCTGCGGTTGAAATTCCGATTCCTACAGCAGCATTGGCGCTGGTTGATGCGGTTCGGATGTTTGAAACCACGGTCTTGGCAAGTTGGTCAACTTCGTTTCGGGCCCCAGTGATGCCCATGGTTGATACCGCGTAAACGAAGCCCCTCGACAACTCGCAGGCGGTTTGCATGCGCTCGGTTGACGATGTAGGCGCTGCCAAAAAGACTCGATCTAGATCGTATTTGTCTGATGCAGCAAGCCATTCGCCGGCCTCATCTGGAATCAAATCAGGGGTGATTAGCCCTGCTCCCCCGGCCTCGGCCAAGTCGTGGGCAAATTTCTCGACCCCGTAGCTCAACACCGGGTTCCAGTAGGTCATGACCAAAACTGGCGTGTCGACGGCGGCTGTGATTGCCTTTACCGCATCAAATGTTTGCTTTAGTTTGAATCCATTTTCCAGTGCTTGCATGGTTGCCTCTTGGATAACCAAACCATCCATGACTGGGTCGCTGTAGGGCACACCGAGCTCAAGAACGTCGATTCCGCTCTTGCACATCGCGATTGCAGCTTCGACCGATTCATCAAGAGTTGGGTAACCAGCTGGGAAATAGCCGATCAGTGAACCCTTGCCGGCCTGCTTGCGCTCGACGAGTGTGGCTGAAGTCTTACTTGCCATCCTGAACACCATCCAAAATGCCAAAGTACTTGGCCGCTGTTTCCATGTCTTTGTCACCACGGCCACTCAGGTTAACCAAAATCGATGAACCTGGCTTCAATTCTTTGCCCAGTTTCAATGCGCCAGCCAGGGCGTGGGCGGTTTCAATAGCTGGGATGATTCCTTCGGTGCGGCTGAGCAGGCGCAGGGCATCCATAGCCTCGGCATCCGAGATTCCTCGGTATTGGGCGCGCCCTAAATCCTTCAACCAGGAGTGTTCTGGGCCAACTCCCGGGTAGTCAAGACCTGCCGAAATCGAGTGGCTCTCGAGAGTCTGGCCATCTTCGTCTTGAAGCATGTAGCTTCTGGCGCCATGCAAGACTCCGGGGCGTCCATAGTTAAGGGTCGCAGCGTGACGTGGTGTGTTCATACCGTCACCGGCAGCCTCGAACCCAAACAGTTCGACTTGCTCGTCATCCAAGAATGCGTGGAAGAGGCCGATGGCGTTTGAACCGCCACCCACGCAGGCGGCAAGTGCATCTGGAAGGAAACCGAACTCTTGAAGCATCTGTGCCCTGGCCTCGGTGCCAATTACCGAGTGAAAGTCACGAACCATTGTTGGGAAAGGGTGTGGGCCTGCAACAGTGCCAAGCAGGTAGTGAGTGTTGTCTACGTTAGCTACCCAGTCACGCAGAGCCTCGTTGATGGCGTCTTTTAGGGTTCGGCTGCCAGTCTTTACAGGGATTACCTCGGCGCCAAGCAGTCGCATGCGGGCAACGTTTAGAGCCTGACGCTCGGTGTCGACTTCGCCCATGTAAACAACGCACTCAAGACCGAAGAGGGCAGCTGCTGTAGCACTTGCCACACCGTGTTGACCTGCTCCGGTTTCAGCGATGATGCGGGTTTTGCCCATGCGCTTGGTTAGCAAAGCCTGACCAAGCACGTTGTTGATCTTGTGCGAACCGGTGTGGTTTAGGTCTTCGCGCTTTAGGAAAATGCGAACATCGCCGGCGTGAGAAGCAAACCGCTTTGCCTCGGTGATGATCGAAGGGCGCCCGGTGTAAGTTCGGTGAAGCTCGGCCAACTCAGCCTGAAAAGATGGGTCGGCTTTAGCGGTCTGGTAGGTAGCCTCAAGCTGGTCGAGCGCCGCAATTAGCGACTCAGGAACAAAACGGCCGCCAAACTCGCCAAAGTAGGGTCCTGTTTGTTCTCTGAGATTAGACATGGGTTAAATCCTAAGACTGGCCGGCTTGAAGAAATGACTGCAACATCGCTGCGGGATCGTTTGTGACTAATGCTTCGCCGACTAGGGCAACATCTGCACCGGCGGCGCGGTAGTGGGCGACGTCTTGCGCGGTGCGCACGGCTGACTCGGCAACCTTGATTACCCCGCTCGGAATTAGATGTACCAACTTGGCAAATAGGTCACGGTCGGTTTCGAATGTCGATAGATCGCGAGCGTTGACACCCACCATCTTCGTGTCAATGTCGACTGCTCGCTTTAGCTCGTCTTCGCTGTGCGTTTCGACGAATGCAGTCATCCCAAGCTCTTCCGTGAAATGCTTTAGTCGAATGATGGTCTTTTGGTCAAGTCCGGCGACGATCAACAGGATTATGTCGGCGCCCGCTGCTCGAGCCTCAAGGATTTGATATTCGTTGGCGATGAAGTCTTTGCGAAGAAGTGGCAACTGAACCTTGGCTCGGACCTCGATCAAGTCTTCGAGAGAACCCTTGAATTTGCGCTCTTCGGTGAGCACGCTAATCGCACTCGCGCCGTTTGCAGCATAGATGCTGGCAAGGAGTGCCGGATCAGGAATTTCGGCCATCTGACCTCGAGAAGGGCTCGCTCGCTTTACCTCTGCAAGGATTTTGATTTGGCTCGCGGGAGCTAAAAATTCGAGTGCGTTGAGCGGAGGAACATTGCTGAGAGCTGTTGATTCAACGCTTTGAAGAGGTGCGTCCTCTCGACGCCTTTCGGCATCGGCAATAGAACCCGCGTAGAGTTCTTCGAGCACTAGTGCGAGCTCTTGGACTTTGCGCCGCCGACACCGTAGCCAGCGCGCTTGAGAACGAATCCGAGTCCTAGTCCGGCTACGGCAAGTATTGCCGAGGCCCAAACGATTGCAGGCTGGTCAAACCAAAATGCGAAGGTTCCAATCACGAAAGCAACCATGATGGTGCTGACAGTGGCCCATGAAGCGACTGAGTCGCCGTGACCTGGGTCGCCTACCGGAAGGTTTTCGTTCTTCGACATGATTGCCTTTCTTGAAATCTAGATAAATCTTATCAAGCCACGCGGCTCTACTTGCGTTGCGAGTCCCAGATGCCGATTGAGTCTTGTTCATCTTCTGAACGCGTAGCAGCCGAAGACCTTTCAGTCTTTTGCGCTCGCTTCGGCCAGGTCGATTCGACGAACAAAAAAACTGCGATTACGCCAAGGTGCAGCGACATAGTCGCCAAGGTGACCCATGGCCAAGCGCTGGCGAGAACCTCGTAGTCGCCGGCCCCATGGTTTGCTGCAATACCGGTAAGTGTTTCGAGTTGTTTACTGATTCCACTCAAATCTTGGCCGGCAACCTTCGTGGCGATGAGCCAAATAGCTCCGACTGATATCAGCCCGGCAATCCCTCCCACAATTTTGCGTGCGAGACTTTGCACGAACAGCGAAGCAAAAAGACTGGCGGCGCTGGCTATAAAAATCGCCGTCAAAAACGGGTATGTGGTGACTCCGTCGAATTGCTGAAGTTCGACGGTTTTTCCATCAGGAAACATTTCGATGGTGAACCAAGTTTGACTCGCGGAAATCCAGGCAAGCCCAAGCGAGGCTAGCCACAGCGTCAAAACTGACCTACGTGAAAACGTTTTGTTCAGGTTCAATTCGTGCGCCTGATCATTGCATTGGCGGCCACTACGGCTCGAAGCGGAGCGCCCGCCTTCGTGATGGTCTCTTGGTACTCACTCTCGGGAACAGAATCTAAAACGATTCCGGCGCCAGCTTGAAGGTGAGCAACGTTGTCACGAATGAAGGCGGTTCGAATCGCGATTGCCAGATCTGCGTTGCCGGCAAAATCAAAATAGCCAACGACACCGCCAAAGATACCGCGGTTGGCCTCTTCGAGCTCATCGATGATTTCGAGAGCACGTGGCTTGGGTGCGCCCGAAAGAGTTCCCGCGGGGAAAGTTGCTCTGAACACGTCAATCGGAGTCATGTCGTCGAGTAGTTCACCCTCAACGGTTGAAACCAGGTGCATGATGTGACTAAAGCGGTGAACCTGCATGAATTCGGTGACCGCGACGCTGGCTGGTTGGCATACCTTTAGTAAGTCGTTTCTGGCCAAGTCGACAAGCATCAAGTGCTCGGCTTTTTCCTTGTTGTCAGACAGCAGGCTTTCGGCGTTGGCGAGGTCAAAATCGGTGTTCGCGCCTCGAGGGCGGGAACCGGCAATTGGATGAGTCACCACGTGACGTTCGTTGACTTTTACAAGAGCCTCAGGTGATGAGCCAACAACCGCATAGGGGCCGTCTTCGTCAGCAAAATTCAGCAGATACATGTAAGGGCTTGGGTTTAGAGCTCTCAGCACTCTATAGACGTCAAGCGGCGAAGCTTGGCAGGCAATGTCAAATCGTTGCGATATGACAACCTGAAACACATCGCCGATGCGAACGAAGTGCTTCGATTTCTCGACCGCTGCCAGATAAGCCTCGTGGCTAACCCGGTGAGTCGGCGTTGCGGCGGTGTTTAGATCAAGATCGGCAAGCAGAGTCGGCGTGCTCTTGAACAAGTTGCCGCGCATTGTGTCGATGCGATCGAGTGCTTCCTGGTATGCCTGTTCCAGAGAAACGCCATCGCTTACGAAAACGTTAGACACCAGCATGAGGCTGCTGGTCTGGTGATCGAGAATCACGAGGTCTTGGAACATGGCGAAGGCCATTACCGGAGCTGGAAAATCTTTCGGAAGTGCCGGTGGCAGATTTTCAATTTCACGAATCAAATCCCAGCCCATGACTCCAACAAGACCCGAGGTAAGTGGCGGTAGTCCTGCGGGTACGGCTGATGCCCAGGCAGCCTGAACCTGCTCCAAAGCCCCTAGCGCTGTTGAATCGAGTTCATCGGCTGGATTTGGAAGTGGAGTGGCTCCCCCGTTAGAAATCCAAGAGACCTGACCATCATTGCTCTGAACCAAAGTGCCTCGGTTGTTTACTCCGACGAAACTGTAGCGAGCCCAAACACCTTGCTCCGCTGACTCTAGAAGAAAGCTTCCCTCTTTGTCGGCGGCAAGCTTCTCGAAAATTGATAGCGGAGTCTCGCTACCCGAGAAGAGGGTTTCTATAACGGGGATGACGCGGTGGTCTTTCGCGAGAGCTGCGAGCTCCTGTAGTGAAATCTGGACTTTAGGCATTTTCGTCTGGCTCCTGCGCAATGAAAAGCGTTGCAACGTCGAAACACGATTCGGCATCTGTGTGACAGGCCGGACCGTTCTCATCGACCCTGATCAGAAGGGTGTCTGCATCGCAATCAGCTTCGATGCTGCGAACCCGCTGGGTGTTTCCAGAAGTCGCACCCTTGTGCCAAAGCTCTTGCCGCGATCGGGAGAAAAATACGGTCTCGCCGATTTTTAGTGTCTGTTCTAACGACTCGGCGTTCATCCAAGCCATCATCAAAACGCGGCCAGTCGAATAGCTTTGAACGATTGCCGGAATCAAGCCCGCATCGTTGTACTTCAGGCCCTGAACTACGTCTCTATCAAACGGCATTGCTACCTCGTCTCGTAACCGGCGTTTTTCAAAGCCGCTTTAGCTTGAGAAATTGTTACCGAACCCTCGTGAAAAATTGAAGCCGCCAAGATCGCATCGGCTCCCGCCGCCGCGGCAACAGGAAAGTCCTCGGCCTTGCCTGCACCCCCGGATGCGATTACTGGGACAGAGGAAATGGAACGGACGTCGCGCAACATTTCTTCGTCGAAACCGGCTCGGGTGCCGTCGGCATCGATGCTGTTGACCAAAAGTTCACCGGCACCGAGCTCGATGGTTTTGGCAACCCACTCGAGGGCATCTAGCTCGGTTTCGTTGCGACCACCGTGAGTTGTCACCACATAGCCAGATTTTGTCTTCGGAGAGCGCTTGAGATCTAAAGAGATCACCAACACCTGATTACCGAATCGTGCTGAGATGTCTGCGAGCAGCTGAGGATTGGTGATTCCGGCCGAACCTACGCTGATTTTGTCGGCGCCAGCAGCAAGCAGGCGGGCAACGTCCTCTACTTCGCGTATTCCGCCGCCAACGGTAAGTGGAATGAACACCTGTTCAGCACACTTGGTAACCAAGTCATACATTGTTGAGCGATTGTCTACCGTGGCGTGCACATCGAGGAAAGTCAGTTCGTCGGCACCGTCGGCGTAATAGCGCGCGGCCAATTCGATTGGGTCACCAGCGTCGCGCAGGTTCAGGAAATTTACTCCCTTGACAACGCGACCATCGGCAACATCCAGGCAAGGTATGACGCGAACCGAGAGCGACATTAGATTCTCGCGGCGTGAATTGCGCTGACCAAAATGGCTCGAGCGCCCAGTGCATAGAGCTCATCCATCTTTGAGTTGATCTCGCCGGTCTTTACCAAAGCGCGAACGGCTACCCAGTCGCTGTCTCGCAATGGTGAAATGGTCGGTGATTCGATGCCTGGCGTGAGGGCCGAAGCCTTTTCAACTAATTCGGTCGGGCAGTCGTAATCGAAGATCACGTATTCGCGGGCAACCAGTACACCTTGCATGCGACGCAGAAGCTGAGCGTGCTCGGTTTCGCGACCAGGCGCCACAATGAGGTGTGCCGAACTCTCTAGGATGATCGGCCCGAAAATCTCTAGTCCAGCCTGTCGAAGCGTGTTTCCGGTAGAAACAACGTCCGCTACCGCGTCAGCTACTCCGAGTCGAACGGCTACTTCTACCGCGCCGTCGAGTTGAACAAGTTCAACCGAAACGCCTTCGCGCTTCAAGAAGTCCTCGACGAGGTGCGGGTATGCGGTTGCAACGCGCTTTCCTTCAAGATCGCTCAACTGCTTGAATACGCCAACCGGACCGGCAAATCTAAATGTTGATCCGCCAAAGCCAAGATCGGCAACGCTCACGGCCTTTGAGCGACTGTCCAAAAGTAGGTCAAGGCCGGTGAAGCCGACATCTAGCGAGCCCGAACCCACGTAGGTGGCAATGTCGCGTGGACGAAGGTAGAAGAATTCGATGCCGTGGGTCTGGTCTACCACGTGCAAATCCTTCGGATCGCGTCTAACGGTGTAACCGGCCTCCTTCAGCATCAGGATGGCGGACTCGGACAGAATGCCCTTATTTGGGACGGCAACTCTTAGCAATGTCGTCTCTTTCGTTTCGTAAAAAATTTAGAAGTAGCGGTTTAGGTCATCGAGGCTGATGCCTTTGGCGGCCATCAAAACCTGAAGGTGATAAATGAGTTGTGAGATCTCTTCGGCGGTTCGCTCATTAGTCTCATGTTCGGCTGCCATCCATACTTCGGCGGCCTCTTCAACAACCTTTTTTCCGATCGTATGCACGCCAGCCTCGAGCCACTTAACGGTTTCAGAACCGGCTGGGCGGGTGGTTGCCTTTTCGCTAATCTCGGCGAAAAGTTGATCGAACGACTTCATGACTTCAAGATTACCGCTAGAAACCCCTGATTTATCGGGTTTAGCTTCTAATGGCGATGCGAGATGCCTGATTCAGCCAACTCGCGCAGGTGCTTGATTTGGGCGTCTCGGTCTTGAGCTCGGAAAACGGCACTGCCAGCCACGAAAGTGTCGGCTCCCAATTCGGCGACGCGTTCGATGTTCGATTCATCGATTCCGCCGTCGACCTGAAGCCACACATCGAGGCGCTCTTGGTCGATTTTTCGACGGGCCTTGGTTACCTTGGCCAGAGTTGACTCAATCAATGATTGGCCGCCAAAGCCGGGTTCAACCGTCATCACGAGCAGTTGATCAAACTCGTGAAGTATCTCTAGAAATGGCTCCACATCGGTACCCGGCTTAATGGCAACGCCAGCCCGGGCGCCAATTGAGCGCAATTCGCGAGCGACTCTAACCGGATCCTGGGCTGCTTCGGCGTGGAAAGTGACTGAATATGCACCAATCTCGGCGTAGCCTTTCGCCCATCGATCAACATTGGCAATCATCAGATGAACATCGAGTGGTTTAGGCGAAATCTGCTGCATGCGCGTGACCATCGGAAGGCCGAACGTGAGATTTGGAACGAAGTTGTTGTCCATCACGTCGACGTGAATCAAGTCGGCGCCGGCAATTGAACCAAAGTCTCGTTCAAAGTTAACAAAATCCGCTGAAAGGATGCTCGGATTGATTCTCGCTGGCATGGGTTTAGCCTATTTGCTTGCGCATCAGGGCAATAAACATTGCGTCGGTGTGGTGAATGTGTGGCCAAAGCTGAGTCGTCTTTCGATTTGAATTCAGAGGCAGGTTTGGATTGATTTCGTGAAGCACCCGGTTGGCGTCAATTAACTCAAGTTCGCTGCCAAATTTCTTCTCGGCCCAGGCAACAATCGTGTTGGTTTCGGCCTGGTGAGGCGAACAAGTTACATACGCAAGGGTGCCACCAGGTTTTAGCGCTGACCAAGCGCTTTCTAGCAACTGCTCTTGAAGTTTGCTGAGTTCGGCAACATCACTTTGCTTCTTTCGCCAGCGGGCTTCGGGTCTGCGTCGAAGGGCACCCAATCCCGTGCAAGGCGCATCTAGCAGGATGCGATCAAACTTAGCGGGAGAAGATTTGCCAATCTCGCGACCGTCTTCAATCGTCACCGCAACTTTGGCGTCGATTGGTTCGAGAGCTTGCTGCACCAGCTTGGCGCGGTGCGGTGAAACCTCATTACAGGTCAATTTTGCTTTGGCCAGTCGCGCTTCGGCTGCCAGCAGGGCTGCCTTACCTCCCGGGCCCGCGCACATGTCCAGCCACTGCTCGCCCGGGTGGATTTCGCTGGCTACAACCAGAGCGAGTGCAGCCAACTGAGATCCTTGGTCCTGCACTCTAACTCGGCCCTCTCGCACGGCTCGAAGTTGGTTTGGATCACCGCCATCGAGTTGGGTTCCAATGGGGCTAGCTGGCCCAACCTCTAGGTCTTCGAAGTCGCGTTCATCCGCAAAGCCAGGCAGGGCAACCAGGTTTACCAGAGGTGCGATATTGTCGGCCCATAGAAGGTCTTTCAATTCGCTTTCTCGTCCGTCAATTTTCAGGGCTTGCTCAAGAGCCCTTACAACCCAAATCGGATGTGAGAATTCGACGGCGAGGCGTTCGTGCGGATTTTCTAATCCGTCTAGAACGATACCCAGCCATTCTTCTCGGCCGCGTTCGGAGACTCGACGCAAGACTCCGTTGATAAAGCCAATAGCTCCTCTGCTTAGTCGACGCTTTGCCAAATCAACTGTCTCGCTCAAAGCGGCGTGTGCTGGCACTCGCATTCCCAAAAGCTGGTGAGCACCTAGGCGCAAAATTACGAGCGCTCCGAGGTCTATCTCATCGCTGTAGCGTCCGGCGCACTCCTCGATAATTCGGTCATAGAAGAGTTGCCAGCGCAGTGTTCCAAAAGCCAATTCTTGACAGAACCCGGTGTCGCGAGAGTCGAGGCTCGAGGCAGAGAGAAGTTTTGGCAGCAATAGGTTGGCGTAGGCGTCATCGAACTCGACCGCCATCAAAAGTTCGAGGGCAACCGCTCGCGCGTTGGTGTTATTTACTGCCATCGAAAATCACACTTTCATTGAGGCCTCTGGCCCAATTGGTTGCAGCCATTGGATTCTTACCAGCAGGCTGTAGTTCGAGTAATTGAAGAAGAGTTTGATTGCCGCAGTGCACGAAAACCTTGTTGGAGTGGATCGAAACCGACCCGATCATCGAATCCCCTTGCGACAGCGCTTCAGTCGATGTAGCACCTAAGGCGCGGGCATCGAGGATTCGTATCGAATCGCCGCCAATCGTCGTCCAGGCCATTGGTTCGGGATTCATCGCTAGAACCTGACACTCGATCTCTCGAGCTGAGGCATTCCAGTTGATTCTCGCGAGATCCCGATTTAGCTTTCTTGCCGTAGGGAGCGACTTCAGTAACACAGGGTCTTGCTCAACCGGTGCCGACAAACCGGCAGCGATACGAGGCACGAGTTCGAGTAGCCCCGAAATCCCTAGGGCTGTAAGTCTCTTGAGCAGTGAACCAGAGTTCTCCCCCGGCTCGATCAGCGTCGGTATTTGCATGTGCACCGGGCCCGTGTCCATACCTTCATCAAGTTGGAATATGGTGATGCCGGTTTCTCTTTCACCCGCCCAGATGCTTGACTGCACGGGTGACGCTCCGCGCCAAGCAGGAAGCAAGCTGTAATGAATGTTTATCCAACCGAGTGAAGCGGTTTCTAGCGCTTCGGGCTTAAGAAGCGCCCCGTAGGCAACGATGACGCCTAAATCGGGTTTGAACGCCTTGATTGTCGATACGGTGCCAGAATCGACCTTGGCTGCTTTTATTACTGGTATTCCGAGCCGTTCGGCAGTCAAGGCAACTGGTGACGGGGTCAGGATTCGCTTGCGCCCGATTGGGGCATCTGGTCGGGTGAGAACTGCGACGACATCAAGTCCGCCGGCGACCATGGCTGCCAGGGTTGCCTCAGCGTTGGCAGGTGTGCCAGCAAAAACTATTCTCAAACCGAACCTCTCGAAGTTCTAGATTACTTCGGTGTCGTCCATGTTTATCTTGATTGGGCGCATTGCTCGACCAGACTTCGCACTGACCCTGCGATGCCCAGCCGTGCTCTGCAAAACCTGAGCCTTAAGTAGCGCGGCAAGCGCAGCACCCTGGCCATACTCATACCTCAAAAGCGCGCGCCATTCTGCGGTGGCGCCGGCACTTTGAATCGGCATAGGTCCAAGAATTTCGACGCCCGGTTTGCCGGTCAATTCGCCCAGCACCTTGTCGAGTAGGTCTCGCTCTCCCGCGAGCGAGGCCATGCGAACAGCGGGCGGGAATCGCAACTCGCGACGTTGGTTGAGTTCGTGAGCAGAGATTTCGGATTGCTTCCATTGGCTGAATTTCAGCCCAAGGGTACCCGGCAAACCGACCGCAATAGCTTGTCCGTCCCTTGTCATCAGTGCTACGGCATTAGACCAAACTCTGATGGCTTCCTCTGTGGCTCGCAGTGAATCTCGGGATTGCATTTCGGCGCAATCGAGAAGGACAACGGCCGAATATCCGGATTTGGCCCTTGGCTCAGCGCCGGGGGTGGCAACCACAATGCAATTCGAGCCATCAACCCACTCAATGGGATTCTCGCCGGTGGATTCGATAATTCTTGAGCCAGGAAAGGCCCTACCGAATTCAGAAATGGTTCTGGTTGCCCCGGGTTTACCTGGCCGCAGGTCGCGACCGCCACATCCAGTGCAGGTGAAATTGAGGTTTGTCGAGTAACACCATCTGCATCGAGGCTGATTCTTTGCGTCTAGCCAAAGCGGCCCGTTGCAAGAGTGGCACTTTGCCCGTTCAGAGCACTTAGCGCAGTAAGAACTCTTCGAAAAGCCTTTTGAGGCAACCTGAACCAAAACGGGGCCGACCTTTAACCCGTTTCTAATTGTTTGCCAAGCTAATCCGTCGACGCGGCTCTCTGTATCGCTGACGAGTATCTGAGGCTCAAATTGTTCAACCTGCTCCTCAAGATAGCCAATTTCGACCAATCGTTGAATCTCACTCGATCTCGAGTGTGACGAAAAGACTAGTGAGCACGCTTCAAGGCTCTGACGAATAAGGGCCACTTCGCGGGTATTCGAATACGGTGAGGTTGGTTCGGCATGGCTAGAGTCAGCGTCATCCCAGATGCAAATCAAACCAAGATTCTGAAGCGGTGCATAGATCGCTGACCGGTTTCCAACCACTACGTGCGGACCTGGCTCGAGGCACTGCAGGAACGATGCGTATCTTTTTGAATTGGTTCTGTCCGCCGAATAATCAATCAGGTTCGGCCCGAGTTCTGAGGCAAGCAAAGCGCCTCTGAGTACGTTGACATCTCTAAAGTCGGGAACGCAGATGACGGTCGATCTATTCTGAGCAGCTTGCTCTCTAACCAGGTTCAGAAAGTATTCGCACCACTGCGGAATTCCGTTTGAAGCAACCGGCGCAGCCAGGTGACTTATCTTTCGCGCCGGAAGTTGTTGCCCCGCAGAGTCTGATTTCAAAGAGATACTTGGTTGATTTTCTAACCAACGTTTTTCTACGGCTACCGACCGGGTTGGTACTGCTAGTTTGAGCACGTCGTTGAGCGTCGCGGCCTGTCGGTCTGCCACTGCCCTAGCTAGGTCATAGATGTTTGGGGCTAACGCAGGAAGCGTCGAAATGAGCGAACTTAGTGAAGCCAGTTCGCCTTGAAATTCGGCAGTCTGGCTGAGCCCAACGACGAACCCGTCGGTTTGAGTTGCTGCCCTGCCGAACGGAACTCGAACTCTCGAGCCGACGCTTATTGCTGGTGCGAGGTCTTCTGGAACCGCATATTCAAAGGGCCGGTCAAGTTGCGGGAGTGGTGAATCAATCACCACTTTGGCAAAGAGACTAGCCATTTGCTGCCGAGCGGAGTGCTTCGGCTCGGTTCGTTGATTCCCAGGTGAACTCTGGCAGTTCACGACCAAAGTGTCCGTAACTTGAAGTCTTTGAATAAATCGGACGTAAAAGATCAAGCTCTTCGATGATTGCCTTCGGGCGCAAATCAAACACGGTGTTGATTGCCTTCACAATCGCGTCATCAGAAACTTTGCCGGTGCCGAAAGTTTCAACATACAAACCAACCGGGCGGGCAACACCAATCGCATAGGCAACCTGAACTTCGGCACGATCAGCCAAACCTGCTGCAACAACGTTCTTAGCAACCCAACGCAAAGCGTAGGCTGCTGAACGGTCAACCTTTGAAGGGTCTTTACCTGAGAAAGCACCACCACCGTGACGGCTAGCACCACCATAGGTGTCAACAATGATTTTGCGACCGGTCAAACCGGCATCACCCATTGGGCCACCGATTTCAAACTTGCCGGTTGGGTTCACAAACAATTTCACGTTAGAAAAATCAAGCCCGGTCGATTCAAGAATCGGGTTGATCACTGAGGCTGTCATTGCTTCAACAATCTCGGCATGGGTAACACCAGGGTTGTGTTGAGTTGACAACACAACAGCTTCAATGGTTTTAGGAACAGTGCCCTCATAACCAACAGTCACCTGAGTTTTGCCATCAGGGCGAAGGAAAGAAACCTCATTGGTTTTGCGAACAGCAGCCAAACGCTCAGACAAACGGTGGGCGACGCTAATCGCGGTTGGCATCAAAGTTGGGGTTTCGTTAGTGGCATAACCAAACATGATGCCTTGGTCGCCGGCACCCTGTGAATCGAAACGGTCAGCAGAAGCACCAACACGAGTCTCATGACCTGTATCAACACCCTGTGCGATGTCTGGAGATTGTTGACCGATCGAGATTGAAACACCGCAGCTGTCGCCATCGAAACCGATGTCTGAGCTGGTGTAACCAATCTCGCGAATCTTTTCACGAACCAGGCGAGGAATCTCAACATAACCAGAGGTAGTGACCTCACCGGCAACATGCACCAAACCGGTGGTTACCATGGTTTCAACAGCTACGCGCGAGTTTGAGTCTTGTTCGAGCATGGCGTCGAGAATCGTGTCTGAAATTTGGTCACAGATTTTGTCTGGGTGACCCTCGGTGACAGATTCAGAAGTGAAAAGACGCAGATTGCTCATAATCATCTAAGTATATCGCTACCCAGCGACAATGAACCGTCGCGTTACTTCAAGCGAAGCGCGAGCACATCGAGAATGGCATTCGCAACAATCGTTTTTGAGCCGGTTGACTCGGCAATTTGCCCATTCTGATCGACGATAACGACAGTGTTTTGCTCGGCACCAAAGACCGCGCCACCGTCAACGTTGTTGGCGACCAGAAGGTGGCAACCTTTGGTGTTGATCTTTTTTAGCGCCAATTCGATTAGTGCAGTCTGATTCGCTACAGTTTCGGCAGCAAAACCAACCGCGACAATCTTTAGGTTCAGGTCGGTTATCGACTTGCAAGCGCCAGCGAGAATGTCAGGATTAGCAACGAGTTCGAGGGTTACGCTCGCGCCAAGGTCGCTTTTCTTGAGCTTTGTGGTTGACTGAGTTGCCACGCGGTAGTCGGCAACTGCAGCGGCCATAATTAGCGCGTCTTGTGCTTGCAGTCGCTCGTTCAACGCGCCTTCAAGCTCTTTGGCAGTTGCTACCGGTATGAATTCATCAACGCCATGAGCGGGCTCAGAAATGTTTGCGCCAATCAGCGTCACATGTGCGCCACGGCGCTTTGCCTGTTGAGCCAAGGCGATACCTTGCTTGCCGCTCGATCTATTTCCGATGAATCGAACCGGGTCGATTGGCTCCAACGTGCCACCGGCAGTGATCAGGATGCGCTTTCCGAGCAGGTCTCGCTTTGAGGTCAGGGCAAGTGCAGCGGCAACGATTTCGTCTGCTTCTGGAAGCCTGCCGGGTCCAGTATCTGACCCGGTTAGGCGTCCGGTTGCCGGATCTAGAACCTCTACGCCGCGGCTGCGCAGAACCGCGACATTCTGCACGGTTGCCGGGTTTAGCCACATTTCGGTGTGCATGGCCGGTGCAACTAGGATTGGCGCTTTTGTGACCAAGAGAGTGTTGCCCAAGAGGTCATCTGCTTGGCCGGATGCAAATCTAGACAGAAAGGCGGCGGATGCCGGAGCGACGATTACTAGATCGGCCTCTTGACCCAGCTGAACGTGTTTGACGCTGGCAACATCCGTGTATAGGTCGGGGTCAACCGCGTTATGCGAAAGTGCTTCGAGCGTGGTTGCGCCAATAAAACGCAAGGCGTTTTGGGTTGGAATCACTTTTACAGTGTGGCCAGCTTCGGTTAGCTGACGAATAATGCCCGTGGCTTTGTATGCAGCAATACCGCCGGTAACACCAACGATGACGTGCATTTTTAAAGCGTTTGGTTACTCTGCAGCGTGCTTGGCCAGCTTGTGCTGGTCGATCTCGTGCATGGCGATGGTCAGAGGCTTCTCATCGACGGTTGCGTCTACAAGTGGGCCTACGTTATTGAACAGGCTGCCCTCGTGAAGTGCAGAGTAGTAGTCGTTGATCTGACGTGCGCGCTTTGAAGCGAAGATAACCAATTCGTACTTTGAGTTAACGGTCTTCATTAGGTTATCGATTGCTGGTGAAACGATACCTTCTAGCTTTTCAGACATGATTCAACTTTCTGTTGTCTATTGGTTTGAGAAGAGTGCGGCCACAAAATTAGGCCTGCATCAAGTCTACGACTTCTTGGGCGCATCTAGCCACCTCGTCGTTAATAACTACGTGATCAAATTCCGACTGGGCGGCTAGCTCCTCGCGAGCCGTTTCGAGTCGCCGAGCCTGCTCCAAAGCGTTTTCGGTGCCTCTCCCCTGCAGCCTTCGAACCAACTCATCCCAACTTGGTGGCGCGATAAAAATAAGCTTTGAGTCAGGCATGGCTGCCTTCACCTGTCTTGCTCCTTGGATGTCGATCTCGAGCAAAACCAATTCGCCGCGGTCAAGTGCCTCAACAACCGGCTGCTTCGGCGTGCCGTACTTGTTGGTGCCATGGACTACCGCGTATTCCAGCATTTGCCCATCACTGATTAGTTGGTCGAATTGCTCATGGCTCAAGAAGTAGTAGTTGACTCCATCGATCTCGCCTGGTCTTGGCGCCCGCGTTGTTGCCGATACCGAAAGATGCACATTCGGAAAGTTGTTCAGGATGTGATTGACGACTGTTCCCTTGCCAACGGCTGTGGGACCGGCAATGACGGTCAACTGATTGGGCATGTGTCCAGCCTAGTTCGCTAGCCCAGCGGCTAGTTCGGCAACTGCCGCGTCGATTGCCTTTGGCATGCCAGATGGACCAGCCTGAAGAACGCTTCTAGAAACTGAGTGAATTACCTGCGCTGAGCCAGCGCCGAAAAGTTGGCGAGAATCCGAAAGCTGTGCTCCCTGGGCTCCGAAACCTGGTGCCAAGATGGGAGTCGCCGATTCCGGTTGACCCTCCATGACCGACTGGAGTCCAAAACCGTTTAGGTTGAGGGTTGCTCCGAGAACTGCTCCGAATGAACCAAAGCGCTCAGCAGGGCCAGCCGTCACAGCGTTCAATTCTGAAAGCGATCGCCAGATCGATGCCGCTACGGTTTCTGAATTGCTAGTCGCCTTTTGCAGCGCCGCTCCCTCGGGGTTTGAGGTTGCCGAAAGCACGATAACGCCCTTGCCGTGCTCGAGGCATTCGCTCATCATCGGCTTGAGCGAATCGAATCCGAGATAAGGCGAGACGGTCAGGGCATCGCAAACGAAGGGCGCGCTCTTGCCGAGCCAAGCCTTGTGATACGCGTCCATAGTGGTGCCAATGTCGCCTCGCTTAGCGTCCATGATTACGACCAAGTCGGTTTGAGCCGCACGACTAGCTAGTTCTTCAAGCACGGCGAAGCCTGCTGACCCAAAGCGCTCAAAGAAAGATACCTGAGGTTTGATGACGCCAACACGACCGACGGCCGAGTCGAGTGCTCGCAGAGAAAACTCTCTGAGCCCAAGCGCACTATCGGCCAAACCCCAGTCTTCGAGCAGTGCCGCGTGCGGGTCGATGCCCACGCAAAGTTGACCGTATTTGGCAAAGGCCTTCTCGAGTTTTGCTCCGAAACTACTTGGCAAGTGCAGCCGCCCTGTCTTTCGAGTGCTCTTGAAGCGACTTCACATCGAACGGTCCGGCGATAACAGCCTCGAAAGATCCGATGGCTGCGCTCAACTGAGCAATGGTGGTGAAGATCGCCTTGTCAGCTGCAGTAGTCGCCGCGCGAATCTCATAACCGTCTTTGCGGGCGCTTGAACCAGATGGCGTGTTGACCACAACATCAACCTTGCCAGCGGTGATCAAATCAACAATGGTTGGGCCTTCGATAACCGAAGTGTCGTCGGTGTGCTTGCGCACGACCTGTGCCTCAATGCCGTGTCGAGCAAGGATGGCTGCGGTTCCGCTGGTCGCAAGAATCTTGTAGCCAAGTTGTTCAAGGCGTCGCACCGGCAGAACTACCTGCGGCTTGTCGCGGTCTGCAACCGAGATGAAGATGCTGCCAGAGGTCGGTAGGGCGCTTCCTGCCGCCGACTGACTCTTGGCGAAGGCCTTAGGAAAGTCAACGTCGATTCCCATGACTTCACCGGTCGAACGCATTTCTGGGCCGAGCAATGAGTCGACGAAACGACCATCCTTGGTAGCAAAGCGCTTGAACGGTAGCACCGCCTCTTTGACCGAAATAGGCGAACCTGCTGGGATGTAGGTGCCATCTTTCTCAGGAAGGTGACCCTCGGCGACCAATTGCTTGATGGTTTTTCCGACCATGACCAAAGAGGCAGCCTTGGCTAAGGTGATGCCAAGCGCCTTCGAAACGAATGGCACTGTGCGCGACGCACGCGGGTTTGCCTCGAGAACATACAAGACGTCAGCGGCAAGCGCGAACTGCACGTTTAGCAAGCCGCGAACACCAACGCCCTGGGCGATCTTTAGAGTCGCTTCGCGAACGCGAGCAATTTGAGAGTCGCTCATGGTTACCGGAGGCAAGGTGCAACTCGAGTCGCCCGAGTGAATACCGGCCTCTTCGATGTGCTCCATGACGCCACCCACGTATAGCTCCTCGCCGTCAAACAATGCATCGATGTCGATCTCGATTGCGTTGTCTAGGAAGCGGTCAACCAAAAGTGGGTGATCTGGGCCAACAATTGCCTGGTCCTTGATGCGCTCAAAGTAGTCGCGCACGCCGTTCTGGTCGTAGATGATTTCCATGCCTCGGCCACCAAGTACAAACGATGGGCGCACCAGAACCGGATACCCAATTCGGGCTGCGATTGCCTCTGCCTCAGGGAGGTTTAGTGCGGTGCCGTTTGGTGGAGCCAGCAGGTCGCCGTCGTCAAGAATCTTCGAGAATAGCCCGCGCTCTTCGGCTAGGTCGATGGCCTCTGGGGTGGTTCCGAGAATTGGAATTCCCGCAGCCTTCAAGCCCTTCGCCAGGCCGAGTGCGGTCTGTCCTCCGAGCTGTACAACAACGCCAACCAACTCGCCGCTCTGCTGCTCTGCATAGATAACCTCTAGAACGTCCTCAAGCGTCAAAGGCTCAAAGTAGAGGCGGTCTGATGTGTCGTAGTCGGTTGAGACGGTCTCTGGGTTGCAGTTGATCATGATGGTTTCATAACCAGCGTCAGAGAGCGCAAATGATGCGTGAACACAGCTGTAGTCGAACTCGACACCCTGACCGATGCGGTTAGGACCCGAACCAAGAATCACTACCTTCTTACGGTCTGAAGGAACAACTTCGGTTTCTTCTTCGTAAGTGCTGTAGTGATACGGGGTTAGTGCCGGGAATTCGCCGGCACAGGTGTCAACGGTCTTGAACACTGGACGAAGACCCAGGTCGTGACGCATGGTGCGAACCTCAGATTCGCTCAATCCGCGAATAGCTGCGATTTGCGCGTCACTGAATCCGTGATCCTTAGCGTGGCGGATAACTTCGGCATCGAGACTCGGAGCGTTCTTGATGTCGGCCGCAACCTCGTTGATCAAAACGATCTGATCAATGAACCATGGGTCCATCTTGGTTGATTCGAATACCTGCTCGGGAGTAGCTCCCGCACGCAGGGCCTGCTGCAACAAGACGATGCGACCGTCGGTCGGAGTCTTGATTGCCTCAAGAAGTTCTTCAACGTTGCCAAGTGGGCCATCCCAGTGGAATGAAGAACCA
>JACCDW010101486.1_pt1 | contig 19333 bp, 12 predicted proteins | sample 7449781 | NCBI WGS metagenome assembly JACCDW01 (sample SAMN15323449, study PRJNA562643) | freshwater metagenome | isolation source: river surface water | place: USA:Blue River Watershed | collected 2017-08-18
AATAAATTTTATCAAAAATACAAAATAAGCCGATGAAATTCGTCAGTGTGGATATAAAGTTAACCAAATCAATCTAATTGCTCGGTGGTTTCATCGAAATCAATGTCAAAATCTTTGAGTTGCTCTAAAATCATTCCACCCCAAGTTGTATTGAACGGCATCACGCAACCCCTATCTAAGATCTGTCCTTTTAAAATCGCTTGAGCCCCTAAAGCCAATGGCAATCCAACAGTTTTGGCCATAGCTGTGTGTGCACCGCCTTCACCAAAAACTTGAAGGGTTGAATAATGACAATATGTATGCTGATTTTGGGTGTAAGTAATTTTATGAATCATCACAACTTCATCTTTGTCATGATCTTCAAGTTTCCATTTATCCTGCAAAAGATTGAGTAAAATATCGGCATGCGATAAATTGGCAATCACTTTTTCAGCATCACTCGACAAATCTAAAAAGCGTAATTTTTCTTTAATCGCCTGATTCACATTCAATGTATCTAACCACGCTTCAACATTTGAAAAAGATGTTAAACAAGAAAACCACTCTTGTCTGTTATGAAACGTTCTATCTTGTCCTTTTTCATCATTCGTAAATCCAGCTGCTACAAGTATTTGCCAAGCTTCACAATACCCTTTTCTGCGCAAAGTTCCACGGAGCATGGTTTGTACATGGGGCAAATGATATTGCTCCACATAGCTCAAACTATCTCTGTTGGGATATGCATCGAAGGAACCAAAATTGGGAACGTTTAAAGTCACCGAATTTGCAAAAAGGTCTTTGGGTGCAACTTGAAACTCTTTCCCATCTTGCAACCATTTACTGTGACTCCCTTGTCCTGCCAAAACAACATTCCTAGGATTCCAAGTAAACTTATATTTCCATGGATTGCCATGGCAATCTTCTTCTCTAATTAAACCCCCACAATAGCTTTCAAAACCTATAATTTCGCCACCTTTTTCTTGAATTTCATGTATGGCTTTTGCCGCTGAAATATGATCAATCCCGGGGTCTAATCCTAACTCATTCAGCAAAACGATATTGTTTTCTAAGGCAACATCATGAAGGGCTTTCATTTCTGGAGAAATGTATGATGCAGTTACTAAGTGTGTCTGATGAAGGACGCAAAAGCGAGCCACATTAAAATGCATGCTGGGTGGCAATACACTCACAATTAAATCAGATTGAACCACAATTTCTTGCAACGCTTGAAAATCGCTTAAGTTGGTCGAAACAAACTCACAGTTTTCATTCTTTCCAAAGGAAGCAAAATATCCCTCAAAATTTTGATCAAAAACAGTGACTTGCCAGTTATTTTCAATGGATTTATCGGATAAATAATCAATTAAGTAACCCGCGCTTCGACCTGCGCCAAGGATAGCAATTCTTTGCATTACACAAAAATACGAAATTTAGTTGAGTCTTTGTCGAGTTGCCTCATACATCAATACGGCAGATGCCACCGATACGTTTAGGCTATCAACTTGCCCTAACATGGGAATGTTAATATTTTGGCCCTTCCCTCTCCAAACATCCGATAAACCTTGGTGTTCAGTGCCAACAACCAATGCCACTCCACCCGTTAAATTAGCATTAAAAACAGAGATTGATTCCTCCATAAAAGTGGAGAAAATGCAAATCTTTTTTCGATTAAATGTTTCAATTGCCTGCTCACTACTACACAAAATGATAGGAACCGTAAAAACGCAGCCCAAACTATTCCGAATTACATTTGGATGAAAAATATCGACTAGTTCATCGCAAACTATCAAAGCACTCATTCTTGAAGCATCTGCAGTTCTCAAAATTGCACCTAAATTTCCTGGTTTTTCAACCGATTCAGCCACGAAGAAAAGTCCCTCCGAATCAATATCTTCAATTGAATTTCTTGAGGTTGGATAAGCCACCAATGCAATGGCATTTTCAACCCCACCGCGGTAAGCCAACGAATCGAAAATTGCTCCTGAAAGTGAATAGACCCTCGAAAAATCGAGCACATTGGCTCCAATTTTTTGATTGAGTGTTTCAATTGAAATTAAATCTGGGCAAAATGCAAATTCAACAATCTTATAACCACCTGCTATACACAAGCGTATTTCATTCAATCCTTCAACAATAAAAACACCCTCTATTCTGCGGGCACGATTCTTCTCTTGGAGCAATTTTACTCGCTTTACCCAATCGTTTTGGAAGCTACTAATTTCTCTGATCATTCTTGAATGTCTTGTTTCAACCAATCGTTTCTGTCGGGTTTAAACATTGTAAAACGAGCAATAACCAACGCAATAATTCCATTGGAAACAATGAATCCAAACATCTGAGGAACGAGGTAAGTCAGCGAGGAAGGATCAATAGATTGAATCATTTCATCTTTAACTTTTGTAGAATATAATTGACCAAGATATTTAAAACTTTGAATCATTTGCTCACGCAAAATGGAAATACTGTTTTGCAAAACTTCATCACTCATTTTATAAATCAGTAATTCTGCAATTCCAGAAATCACAACCACAATGAGGATGGTAAGCATTGCGCTTTTCAAGGCTCTCCAATATTTAAAATCTTTGTTAAACAATTGTCGTTCAGCCCTTCCCGCCAACATCATCGCGGCATAGATAGGCAAAAAAGACATCATTGGATAAAACGGAGTGAATCTAAGATGCCAATGACCGCTTGCAAAAAACACCATTTTCACCAAGAACAATAGCGCTCCAGCCAATAATCCGTGCACGATGGCAGGTCTCAATTTTATAGTTGTTAGCGATATCATTTTTAGTTTTTATTTAATTTCCCTTTACAAAATGTAGCAATGACTTTACCCTGCTGACTTTGATTTAACCCTAATACATTGTATGCTTTGGTTCCTTTGTTTTGATTTGTAATTTCCAACTTCTCACCCACGGTAAAAAATGTTAAGTTAGCCGTTGAACCAATAGTGAATGATTGTTTTGGTAGATTATAAAAGTTGTGAGCACCTACGGTTAAAGCCTGAATTGCTTTATCAAGATGTTGCTCTCCAAATGCTCCTAACAACATTGGGAAGAAAGCAGGTAATGTAGCCGCACCGAAGTGTGCATAATCAAATTCAACATTTTTTGATTCAATATCGCTTGGTAAATGGTTGCTCATGATGGCATCAATTGTACCGTCTAAAACAGCCTCTACCAACGCTTTTCTATCGTCTTCAGTTCTCAATGGAGGCAACACTTTAAAATTCTCATCGAATTCACCAACAGCATCTTCGGTATACACCAAATTCATGATTGGCACTGCCACACGAACATTTACTTGATTCGCTTTCGCTTGTCGTACAATTTCAACTGATTCTTTAGAACTAATGCCTAAAATTCTCACGGGAGTGTTCAACCATTTCGCCATTTCCAAATCTGCCAACAATGCAATTGTTTCGCTCGCCACCGGCAATCCTTTCAATCCCAAATTCACGTTCACAAATCCCTCATTCACACTGCCACCAGTCACCAATTTTCCCTCAAAAGGGAAGTGCAAATATGGAATATTCAAAGAGGCGCAATATTGCATGAGTTTGCTTCTGAGGGACACTGAAGCGCTCGAAACAACGCCATCTGTTTGTCCTACAGCACCAACTTGATGCATTTCATAGACTTCTGCCATTTCCTTTCCTTCGCGCTTCTCTGACGACAAACCCAATGGAAGAATATTCACAGATAAATCTTTCGCTTGCACGACAGTTTGACCAATTAAACTTGCATTTTCAGGCAATGGATCGGTGCCACACAAAGCCGCAACAGTAGTAAATCCACCCAATTGTGCTGCCTTTGCAAATGAAGGCAACGACTCTTTCCAAAGTTCTCCTGGATCTGGGCAATTTGCAAACACATCTATCCAACCCAACGAAACAGAAAGTCCATCCGCTTGAAAAACTTCAGCATTGGGTGCCGATATTGAACCATCGATATTCTTGATGATTCCATTTTCAATATAAATATCAACTTCTTGATTGTTCCAAGTGCTATTGACATCTACAATTTTTACGGATTTAATGAGGATTTCACTGATCATATATTATTGCTTTGGATGGATGATTTTTGAGATTTCAAATAAAGTAACACAATTTCAACGGCAAAAAACAAGACAGACAACCATAAGAACAATTTCCATAATGAATTATCTGTTTGAGCCATAATGAGTTTCGTGTTTAATGAACTATTTTTTACAAATTTAACACCTTGATCTTGGATTTCAGTTCTAAGGTCATCAGAAATTGGCAATAAATCTTTTTCAGATCTTCGCGAATTCAAAGCAACATCAATAAAGTCTGAAGATTTTGCATTTGCATAGAGTTGATAAAATCCAGGAGATTTTGCTGGAAAATTTGTATTTAACGCAAGGCTCTGATCATTGGTTTCCAATGAAACAACCCATTCGGATTGATTCATTTTGAGAATACCGCCTTTCTCGATCTGAAAATCGAGATTCGAAGCAAACGACATAGGCAATTTAGAATTCACAAACCCTAAAATTGGTTTTGCGTCGAGTATTTTACCGAGCATCACTTGCGTAAATATTGGCAAGAACCAACTCGATTGTGCCAGAGGTTTTGTTCCTACGGTCATATCAGACAACCACAACCATATTGCACCAACACCAAAATCTCTTTTAATTAAAATGGGTTCACCATTTTCTAAAGTGAGAACTGTTTGCCAATCTTGGTTACCTACATATTTTTCAATTTGGAAATACGCTTCTACAAATGGAAGCTGGGTTTTTTGGTCAATTTCATTGGTAAAAATCCCTTTGAATACGTCGTTATTGAAACCAGATGCCCCTAAACCTATTTTTTTCGACATCCATTTACCTTGTAAACCAAACAGTTGTCCGAATCTAAAATCATCCTTCCCCGCTAAACAAACTACATTTTTACCCGAAGTGGCTACATTTTCTATGTCCAAAAGATCTTTTGAATTCAATTGCTCTACTTCGTTCACTAAAATTGTCTTAGAAATTTCTTTATCTTCAGAAATGGCATTGATTTTAGTTGGAATGAAAACAGATTGTGATTGAATTAATTTATTGGTATAGATGTTGTTACCTAAAATAGAAACATTGCAATGATCTTGACTTGTTTGATGTAAATACAGAACATTATCGGAGGCCAAAGATTCATCTTCTATTTGAACTTTGAGGTTTCCTTGAATTTTCTCAGAAATATTAAAAACGGTTTCAACTTCAGAAATTGATTCAAATGTAGCTTCTTGACTCCCAATGATTTTATCGTCGTGAATGAGTTGAACATTGATTTTTCCGTTATATGGCTTATCGGAAGCATGAAGTTGCACTTTGAGCCGTTTATCCGCATTTTGCGACAATAGTGGATCTATGTAATATGCCGAATCAATGGAAATATTAACTTGCTTTGGCGACTCCAGTTCGACAATATTGTAACTTGCTTTTTTGAAGTCCACGCTTTTATGTCCCTCATAAATATCTTGCAAATTATCTGTAATTACGTAAACAATGTAATTCGATGATTCATTATCGGATAGCAAGGTTTGTATATCGGAATACCAAGTTGTAAAATTCTCTGGGAAAGCTGAAATTTGGATATCAGAAACAAGTTCAAGGGCCCTTCGTTGCTCAATCCATTGTTGCTTGGTTTGATTGTGATTTGCTAAAAGTGCAAACTGTGTATTTGAACTTGCGTTACGAATAATTTTGCGGGCTGCGGTTCTTGCTTTTTCGAGCAATATTTCACCATCATTTTTCAAAAGCATTGACGGCGAACAATCTACAACTACAATCACTTTTTGATTGAGGGATGCTTTGTTCACGTTTGAATTACACGTTGGCATTGAAAAAGCCAAAACCAAAAAGAAAATTGCAAGCAAACGAGAAAGTAAAATCCACCAGTGCTTAACAGTTTTTTGCTTTTTGGCAACGTTTAACTGTTCTTTTAATCGAAAAACTCCTGGAAATAAGAGTGTTTGAAACTTCCTAAATTGAAACAGGTGAACGAGTAATGGTAAAATCAACAACAATAATCCCCATAAAAAAGTTGGCTGTTGAAAATGCATACTCAAATTTATGAAATAATTAGGAGTTTTCTAAATTGATTGAATAACGTTCAATGACCCAATCTGGAATTGCAATTGAACGTGAAGATTGAATATCGACTAAGGCAAATTTACCTTTTCCTGTGGCAACCAATTTATTTGATTGTTGGTTGACAATCCTGAAAGCCACTATGGATCCATTTTTCTCAAGTTCAACAATGTGAGTATACACCAGTGCGATATCGCCGAGTTTCAATGGGCGTTTATAGGAAATATCGAAATCTTGCAAAAACCATCCAAGTCCTTTGCTCAAAAATTCGTCCATCCCACATTGATAATTCTTTTGCATTTGCTCAAAACGAGCGGCTAGAAAATAATCTAGATATTTGGCGCTGTGAACATGTCCAAACAAATCGATGTCGTCAGGTCGAACCTGAACTAGAGAATGGTATTCTGAGAGGTTTAACGACATTAAAACAAACCGTTCAATGTACTTTCAACTTGGGTAATGATTTTAGATAGATCTTCTGGATTTTCTTGAAAATCCATATCATCTACGTTAAAAATTAACAATTGACCTTTATAATCGCCAATCCAAGCTTCATAGCGCTCATTCAAACGTTTCAAGTAATCGAGTCTAATGGCATCTTCATAATCTCTGCCACGCATTTGAATTTGATCGACTAATTTTGGAATTGAGGCTCTCAAATAGATGAGCAAATCGGGTTGTTGGATTTGCGAACTAATGTTTTCAAATAAACGACTGTAATTTTCGAAATCGCGGGTACTCATTAAACCCATAGAATGAAGGTTTGGAGCAAAAATAAATGCATCTTCGTAAATGGTACGGTCTTGAATAACAGTTTTTTCACCATTTCTGATGTCTTGAACATGTTTCCAACGTGTATTTAAAAAGAAAACTTGAAGATTAAAACTCCAACGTTGCATATCTTCATAAAAATCGGAAATGTAAGGATTATCATCCATATCTTCTAGTTGCATTTCCCAACCGTAATGTTTAGCCAACAAGTGAGTTAACGTAGTTTTACCTGCACCAATATTACCAGCGATTGCAATGTGACGAGCCATACTGCAATATTAACCATAGGACACTAGCCAATGCAAATTGTTAGGCCATAAAAGTTTTACACAATTCTAGCTCAACACTAACAAGATTAGGGCATTTCGAATCTTCAAAGTAGTTTTGTAGTGGAATGACAGAAAAGAAGAAAAAACTGACCAATCAACTTCAATTATTGAAAAGATTGCTGAATTTGGCTCAGTTTCAAAAAAAATGGATTGTTTTTGCAGTTTGTTTAACCATTATCCAAAGTTTACTCACCGCAACTCAACCTTACCTTTATAAAATTGTCATTGATCAAGTTATTTTAGCAAACAGATTTAACCAATTGAATTTTTGGTGTTCTATTTTGTTGGGATGGCTCATTATTCAGGCGGGACTTGGATTTGTGAATGCGTATTTATCTGAAAACATTGCACAATCAATCATTTTAAAACTGAGGCAATTTGTTTATAATCATTTGATTCGACTTAAATTGAGCTTCTTCGATAAAACTCCCGTTGGAACGGCCGTTACGAGGAGCATTTCCGACATTCAAACCATCACAGATTTGTTCTCTTCGGGAATCATTACCATCCTTGGCGACATGGTTCAAATCATTGCCATCTTGTGGTGCATGTTTTACATTAGTGTAAAATTAACGTTTTTGACCCTTTTGGTGATTCCATTATTGTTGTATAGTGCCAATAAATTTAGAAAAGGAATCAGAGATACCTTTCAAGACGTTAGAAATCAGGTTTCAAACCTGAATGCATTTCTACAAGAACGCATTACGGGCATGCAAATTGTGCAACTTTTCAATCAAGAAAAGAGGGAATTTGATAAGTTTAAAGATATCAATAAAAAACACCAAGATGCCAATATCAAAAGCATATTTTATTACTCTATCTTCTTCCCTATAGTTGAAGTTTTAATTGCGTTGGCATTTGCCATTATTGTGGCTTACGGAAGTACTGCCATCTTCAACCACAGCATGAAACTGGGAGAATTAACGGCCTTCATTATGTTTATCAACTTGTTTTTTCGTCCTATTAGGGCCATTGCCGACAGGTTTAACAACATCCAAATGGGCATAGTGAGTGCAGAAAGAATATTCCAACTTATAGATTCAGAGGAAAACATTGAAAAATCGGGAACCATTGTCCCTCAAAAAATCAATGGAGACATTGAATTTCAGAACGTTTGGTTTGCTTACAATGAAGAAAGTTGGATTTTGAGGGACATTTCCTTCGCAATACAATCGGGCAAATCTATGGCCATTGTAGGGGCTACAGGTAGCGGCAAAACAACGATTGCCAACTTGGTGACACAGATGTATCAACACCAGAAAGGAAGTATCTTAATTGACGGAATAAACGTAAACGAATACGATTTCCCATCCCTCAGAAAGAGAATTGCGGTTGTATTGCAAGACGTATTTTTATTTTCGGGAAGCATTAAGAGCAATTTGGTCTTGAAAAACAATGAAGTTTCGTCGGAGGAAATTGAAAAAGTTGCCAAGGAAATTGGGGCTTATGATTTTATTGAAAAACTACCAGGTGGGTTTGAATTTAATGTAATGGAAAGAGGGTTGTCGTTATCACAAGGTCAACGACAATTGATATCCTTTATCAGGGCTTTGGCGATGCATCCGGACATGATTGTTTTAGATGAGGCCACGAGTTCGATAGACTCACATACTGAGGAACTGATTCAAAAAGCGATATCTTTATTATTAAAAAACAGGAGTGCAATTGTGATTGCGCATCGATTGAGCACCATTCAAAATTGTGATGAAATTTTGGTTCTAGAGAAAGGACAAATCATGGAGCGTGGCAACCATGAAACGTTAATTTCGAAACAAGGCATGTATTGGAATTTGTACCAGAAGCAATTTGATGCCTAAATAAAGTTTAGGGTTGAGGGTTTAGTAGGGTTTAGGGTTTGATTCTGATTACCTTACAAATCGTAAAGTGACTATTACTAAATACGGTATCTTTAGTAACTTTAACATTAACTAAGTGATTTTTAACGGTACCACAAGTTGATGCATTTAACTCATAAAAGTCGAGATTGGGTCGATTCAAAAAAATAGAATCTTCCATAAATACGCATGAATTCCTTCTTGTAAAAAGCCTTAAAACTGTTGGTTTCCTAAAAAATACGATATCCTTTTCTTTCGTATTTTCATTTATAAAACGCCATGCTGCTTTTGCTTCATTTGTTTCAACGTCATTCCCAAATGTATAGTTCTCAGTAAAGCACCAGTTCTTTATTCTGACTAAATCTTTAGCAGCCGCTTCTATTGAAACAATCAATAATACAAGTGATACTATTTCTTTATTTAATTTGAATTTATAAAGAAAATCAATTAGAGCCAAAATAAAACTAATTGTTGCGATGATCTGAATGATTAAGAAATATCTTTCTTCAATAGCACCAGAATAAACATGAATAGATAAATACCCAATTATAAAAAAAATCAAAAAAAGGCTAAATTCAGTTTTTGTTATTTTAACTAATTTATAGAAACCGCTGATTACACATAACCATATAATCAATAAGAGCAATTGATTATCATAAAATCGATTTAATGGCAAAATATTTTTCGCTACACATTCATACATCACAAACAACGGTTCAATACATCTATCTAAAGATAATTTCGAAGATAAATCTGACATTAAATTTGAATTAAATGAAGGAACAAAAAGCTTAAACAAAACTATTACCAGTACTGGAATTAAATATAGAAATGCCTTATGGAAATTTTGGTACCTAAATAGTTTTACCAATCCCAGAATTGCAAAAGAACCGCAAATTGCTGCGCCCGCATCTCTAACAAAATAACTAAATAATCCAAATATTATTGCATAAAGTAAGTACCTTAATTCATGATATTTTGTATAATTCAGATAGTAAATAATTGAAACCAACGTAATAAATGTAAAAGGAATATCTGAATTTACAGTTTCCAATAAAAAGGCAAATTCAAAATAGGAAACAACAAATAACAAAATAGAAAATTTCATAATTGAAGATTCTATGTTGATTTCGTTCAATAATTTCCATAATAAAAATGCAATCGCTAGGTAAAAAACAAGCATTAGGTATTTCAACATCAATAAATTTATACCAAAAAATGTAATTACTGGGACAAATAAAATAGGCGCACCTAATGGTTCCGCGATTGGAGCAAGTGTTTTATGTGAATTATTAACTGTAAATAAATTTTGATGGTAAAAATCCCAAAAACACCCTTCTATGATTGACCTTGATTCATCTATGTATAGAGCAAAATCACCACCCCAGTTATGTCCACAATCAATTACCTTAATTCCCAATATCAATTGTAGAATCAAGATTAAAATGAGATATTTATTATGATTTAAAAAGGCACGCATGAAAAATAAAAGCAAGTTTCCTTTTTTAGTAAGCAAATTACAATTATCTCATCTGTAATTCTTCAATTTTCTTTTTGTTATTATAATTATCTACCATTGTACCAATTAAGAAAAGATCTACAATCCAACCAATACCACCAAGCTGACCTGTAAATAGATAAAGAATTCCAGTTCCAGTTTTACCAACATAAAATCTATGTGCTGATAACCAACCAAGAAAAAACCATAATAACAATGCAACTGTTTTCGATTTCATAGAACGCAAACATCGGACATTGTAAATGAGAATAATAACTTATTTTAACGAACCATATCAATAATTGATTAAATGTATTATCCCGAAAGTATTCAGGATAATACGTCTAAGCAAAAAGGGCTATCTAAATTAGATAGCCCTTTTGATTGAATAATAATTAGATTAAGCTTCCTCTTCTTCGTATTTGGTTGCCATCAAACGATCGTATTCTTCACGTGAACCAGTAATGACGTTTTCGAAACGACGCATACCAGTACCCGCAGGGATCAAATGACCCACGATTACGTTTTCTTTCAAACCTCTTAACTCATCTACCTTACCAGAGATTGCCGCTTCATTCAAAACTTTAGTAGTTTCTTGGAATGATGCAGCACTCATAAAGCTTTGAGTACCCAAAGAAGCTTTGGTAATACCTTGCAATATTGGAGTTGCAGTTGCTGGAACAGCATCACGGTATTGAACCAATTTTTTATCTTGACGACGCAATGCGCTGTTTTCTTGACGCAAGTCTTTCAAACTTACGATTTGACCAGCATGCATTTCTGTACTTTCACCATTGTCAGTTACGAACTTCTTGTCATAAATCCAGTCGTTCTCTCTTTGTAAAGTCCATTTATCAACAGCTTCACTTTCCAAGAATCTTGTATCACCTGGATCAACAACTTCCATTTTCTGCATCATTTGACGCACAATAACTTCAATATGCTTATCGTTGATTTTTACACCTTGTAAGTTATAAACTTCTTGAATTCCGTTCAATACATAACGTTGTACAGAAGCAGGACCTTCAATGCGTAAGATATCTTGAGGGGTAATTGCACCATCAGATAACGGTTGACCAGCACGAACGTAGTCACCATCATGCACCAAGATGTGTTTAGAAAGAGCCACTTGGTAGTGTTTTTCTTCACCATCTTTAGAGTTGATGATAATTTCTTGGTTACCACGCTTAGAAACACCATAAGTTACTACACCATCGATTTCGGCAACAACTGCTGGGTTAGAAGGATTTCTAGCTTCAAACAATTCAGTTACACGAGGAAGACCACCTGTGATATCACGGGTTCTTGTAGCACTTCTTGGAATTTTAGCAAGGATATCACCCGCTTTGATCACCGCATTTTTCTTAGCAACAAGAATAGATTTCAATGGCATGTTGAATGTTTTCACAGTACCATCTTCACCTTCTACTCTAATTACAGGAACTTTGGTTTTATCTTTACTTTCGATGATCACCAATTCAGACAATCCAGTTTGCTCATCACCTTCTTCACGCATATTGATACCTTCAATAATTTGCTCATAAGTTACGCTACCATCAATATCTGAAATGATCAATGTGTTAAATGGATCCCATGTACACATTTTATCACCTTTTTTCACTTTTTGACCTTCTTTCACCAACAAATGAGCACCATAAGGAACGTTAAATGTAGTGATAATGGTTTTAGTTTTAGGATCCAAGATACGAATTTCACCTGAACGACCCAATACGATTTCTGTTTGTTTGATATCTCCTGTAGCATCATCTGTAACTTCTTTAATTACAGTTCTCATACTGTCAAGACTCACAACACCTTCATATTTGGTTTCAAGGGTATTTTCAGCAGCAATGTTCAACGCAGCACCCCCTGTATGGAATGTACGAAGTGTTAACTGTGTACCTGGCTCACCAATTGACTGTGCAGCAATTACACCAACAGCTTCACCGGCTTGAACCATTCTACCAGTTGAAAGGTTACGACCATAGCAACAAGCACAAACACCATTCAATGTTTCGCATGTCAATACAGAACGAATTTCAACTTCTTCAATACCTGCTTCTTCGATATTCTTCGCCTTCATTTCGTCGATCTCTTTACCTGCAGGGCAAATTAAGACACCTGTTGTAGGATGATAAACGTCATCTAGCGCAGTTCTACCTAAAATTCTATCAAATAATGACTCAGTTATTTCGTCATTGTTAATAATTGCACTCATATTGATACCGCGCAATGTTCCACAATCGTGTTCAATAATCACAACATCTTGTGCAACGTCATGCAAACGACGCGTTAAGTAACCCGCATCCGCAGTTTTCAACGCTGTATCTGCCAAACCTTTACGAGCACCGTGGGTAGATACGAAGTATTCCAATACGTTCAAACCTTCTTTAAAGTTTGAAATAATTGGATTCTCAATTGTATCTCCAGCACCACCAATGTTCTTTTGTGGTTTAGCCATCAAACCTCTCATACCACCAAGCTGACGAATTTGTTCCTTAGAACCCCTCGCCCCTGAATCCAACATCATATAAATTGGATTGAATCCTTGATCATCATTTTGAAGATCTGTAATTAACACTCTAGCCAATTGGTTGTTCACCCTTGTCCAAAGGTCAATCACTTGGTTGTAACGCTCGTTGTTGGTAATGAATCCCATATCGGCATTTGATTGGATTTCCATAACCTCTTCCATCGCTTTGTTCACCAAAATGTTTTTCTCATCAGGAATACGAACATAGCTCAAGTTAAAGCTCAAACCACCTCTAAATGCATAGTGGAAACCAAGATTTTTAATATTATCTAAGAATTCAGCAGCTGAAGCAACACCAGCAACACGAATAATCTCGCTAATGATGTCCCTCAAATTCTTTTTCTTCAATAATTCATTTAAGTAACCAACTTCTTCAGGCACAACTTGGTTGAAGATCACACGACCTACAGTTGTATCAATTACTTTCCAAAGCAATTCACCATTTTCTTTCACACGAACACGGCATTTGATTTTAGCATGTAAATCAGCACGTTTTTCGTTGTAAGCAATGATTACTTCTTCAGCACCGTAGAAAGTTAAACCTTCACCCGCAACTGGTTTTTCAGGCGTAGAAAGTCTTTCTTTGGTAATGTAATACAAACCAAGAATCATATCCTGAGATGGTACAGTAACTGGAGTACCATTTGCAGGGTTCAAAATATTGTGAGAAGCAAGCATTAATAATTGTGCTTCAGCAATTGCAGCGTTGCCTAATGGAACGTGAACCGCCATCTGGTCACCGTCGAAATCGGCGTTGAAACCAGCACACACTAATGGATGCAACTGAATTGCTTTACCTTCAACCAACTTAGGTTGGAAAGATTGGATACCCAATCTGTGCAACGTTGGAGCACGGTTAAGCATTACAGGATGTCCCTTCAAAATATTTTCTAAAATATCCCAAATTGCAGGATCTTTTTTCTCAACAATTTTCTTTGCTGTTTTAACTGTTTTAACAATTCCTCTTTCGATTAGTTTACGAATGATAAATGGTTTAAACAATTCAGCTGCCATGTTTTTAGGCAAACCACACTCGTTTAATTTAAGTGTAGGACCAACCACGATAACCGAACGACCAGAGTAGTCTACACGTTTACCTAACAAGTTTTGACGGAAACGACCTTGTTTACCTTTAAGCATATCGCTCAAAGATTTCAAAGGACGGTTACCTTCACTTTTCACAGCACTTGCACGGCGGGTGTTGTCTAACAATGAATCAACCGCTTCTTGTAACATACGTTTTTCGTTACGAAGAATTACATCTGGAGCTTTAATTTCAACCAAACGCTTCAAACGGTTATTTCTGATAATTACACGACGGTATAAATCGTTTAAGTCAGATGTTGCAAATCGTCCACCTTCCAAAGGAACCAAAGGTCTAAGTTCTGGTGGAATTACTGGCAACATTTTCATGATCATCCATTCAGGTCTATTTTCACCTGTGGTTTGAGCACTTCTGAAACCTTCAATCACTTTCAAACGCTTAAGCGCTTCTTGTTTACGTTGTTGAGAAGTTTCAGTAGCAGCTTGGATTCTTAAGTCATAGCTCAATTTGTCTAAATCAACGCGCTTCAACAACTCTTCCAACGCCTCTGCACCCATTTTAGCTACAAATTTGTTAGGATCATTGTCTTCAAGCATTGAATTTTCTTTTGGCAATGAATCCAAAATATCCAAGTACTCTTCTTCGGTTAATAAATCTAAGTAACCTACGTTCGTTGCAGTACCTGTTTGAATGACTACATAACGTTCGTAGTAAACAACCATGTCTAACTTCTTGGTAGGAATCCCTAACAAATAACCAATTTTGTTTGGTAAAGAACGGAAGTACCAAATGTGCGCAACAGGAACCACCAAGTTGATGTGACCCATACGCTCACGACGTACTTTCTTTTCTGTTACTTCAACACCACAACGGTCACAAACGATTCCTTTGTAACGGATACGTTTGTATTTACCGCAATGACATTCGTAATCTTTGATTGGACCAAAAATACGCTCACAGAACAAACCACCCATTTCAGGCTTATAACTTCTGTAGTTGATCGTTTCTGGCTTTGTAACTTCACCAAAGCTACGACGTAATATATTTTCAGGAGAAGCTAACGAGATTCTAATCTTGCTAAAATTGCTTCCGATTTTTTGTGTTTTCTTTTGAATTTGCATCTTGTTTGTTTAGGAAATATTAATCCAAAAAGGTTACTTCTAAGCCCAAACCGCGAAGTTCGTGCAACAATACATTAAACGATTCTGGGGTACCAATATTGGTGATGTTATCACCTTTAACGATAGCCTCATACGCTTTTGCTCTTCCTGTGATGTCATCAGACTTAATTGTCAAGATTTCACGAAGGATATTAGCCGCACCAAATGCTTCCAATGCCCAAACCTCCATCTCACCAAAACGCTGACCACCAAACTGAGCCTTACCACCTAATGGTTGTTGAGTAATCAACGAGTAAGGTCCAATTGAACGTGCGTGCATCTTATCATCAACCATGTGACCCAATTTCAACATGTAACTCACACCCACTGTGGTAGGTTGATCGAATTTAACACCCGTTAATCCATCATTCAAATAAACCAATCCATTGGTAGGAACACCAGCTTTATCGGTATATTCTTTGATTTCATCTAGAGAAGCACCGTCGAAAATTGGAGTTGCAAAACGCACACCCAATTCTTTTCCAGCCCAACCCAATACGGTTTCATAAATTTGACCCAAGTTCATACGAGAAGGTACACCTAGTGGATTCAAAACGATATCCATTGGAGTTCCATCATTCAAGAATGGCATGTCTTCTTCACGAACAATTCTAGCAACAATACCCTTGTTACCATGACGACCCGCCATTTTATCTCCAACTTTCAATTTACGTTTGTTAGCAACATAAACTTTAGCCAATTGAAGAATACCTGTTGGCAATTCATCACCTACACTAATTGAATAATGCTCACGTTTGAAGTTTGTGATTTTATCGTTATGCAGGTTGATATAATTGGTCAATGCACGTACAATTAAATCATTCTTCTCTTCGTCAGAAACCCAATTATGGTAGTTTACATTCGAATAGTCAATGCTCAATAAGTTTTTCTGAGAGAATTTAGTTCCTTTAGGAATCAATTCCTCACTATACATATTGTATACACCTTGGCTTGTTTTTCCATTCACCAATTGGAATAATTTCTTAACCAATTCGTCTTTCAATGCAGCCAATTCTTTCTTATGATCTTCCTCTAAGCGAGTCAATCTGTTTTTATCTGAAGTACGAACAGATTTATCTTTCTTAGTTTTGCTGAATAATTTCTTAGTGATGACAACACCTTGAGCACCTGGAGGCGCTTTCAATGAAGCATCTTTCACATCACCAGCTTTATCACCAAAGATAGCTCTCAACAACTTCTCTTCTGGAGAAGGTTCAGTTTCACCTTTAGGAGTGATTTTACCAATTAAGATATCACCTTCTTTTACTTCAGCACCAATGCGAATCAACCCATTTTCATCCAAGTTACGAGTCATTTCCTCACTCACATTTGGAATATCGTTGGTTAATTCTTCTTCACCACGCTTAGTATCACGAACCTCAAGTTCGTATTCAGTGATATAAATAGTTGTATACCAATCATCTTTTACAACTTTTTCTGAGATTACAATTGCATCCTCAAAGTTGTAACCTTGCCATGGCATGTAAGCAACCTGTAAGTTTCTACCTAATGCTAATTCACCACCTTGGGTTGCATAACCTTCAGAAATAACTTGTCCTTTTTTAACTCTATCACCTTTGTGAACCAAAGGTCTTAAGTTGATACAAGAATTTTGGTTGGTTCTACGGAATTTAATTAAACTATACGTTTTAGTATCACCAGTGAAACTTACCAAATCATCATCGTCATTATGATCATAACGGATGGTAATTTCACGAGCATCTACAGAGATAACTTCTCCATTACCTTCAGCGTTGATCATAGAACGAGAGTCTCTAGCAACTTTCTCTTCCAAACCGGTACCAACAATTGGAGCTTCAGGCTTCAACAAAGGAACTGCCTGACGCTGCATGTTAGATCCCATCAATGCACGGTTAGCATCATCATGTTCCAAGAAAGGAATCAAAGATGCTGCAATCGATACAATTTGGTTAGGGGCAACGTCCATATAATCCAACTGTGATGGTTGAACCGATGGGAAGTCACCTTCTTTTCTACTTTTTACTAAATCTGTTTTGAAGTTACCTTTATCGTCGAGTACAGCATTGGCCTGTGCAATTGTTTTGCCATCTTCCTCTTCTGCACTCAAATAGGTAATTACACCAGAAATTTTTCCTTCAACAACTTGTCTATAAGGAGTTTCCAAGAATCCCATACCGTTGATTTTCGCATGAACACATAACGAAGAAATCAAACCAATGTTTGGACCTTCTGGAGTTTCAATCGTACAAAGACGACCATAGTGAGTATAATGTACGTCACGAACCTCAAAACCGGCACGCTCTCTACTCAAACCACCAGGACCAAGTGCACTCAAACGACGTTTGTGTGTAATTTCAGCCAGTGGGTTAATTTGATCTAAGAATTGTGAAAGTTGGTTTGTACCAAAGAATGAATTAATTACAGAAGACAATGTTCTAGCATTCACCAAATCTTGTGGGGTAAATACTTCATTATCACGAATGTTCATTTTTTCGCGAATGGTACGAGCCATTCTAGCCAAACCAACACCGAATTGTGCATACAATTGTTCTCCAACTGTTCTAACACGACGGTTACTTAAGTGATCAATGTCATCTAAAATTTCTGAACCGTTATAAAGTTCAATCAAATATTTAATGATAGAGATAATGTCTTCTTTCGTTAAAACTTTAACATCCATTGGCGTATCAATTGCCAATTTTTGGTTAATTCTGTAACGACCAACTTCACCTAAGTCATAACGTTTATCAGAGAAGAATAAACGCTCAATGATACCACGAGCTGTTTCTTCATCTGGTGGATCTGCATTCCTTAATTGACGGTAAATTACTTCTAAAGCTTCTTTACCATTATTTGAAGTATCTTTTTGTAAAGTATTATAGATTACGTTATAATCCATATCACCTTCTCCTTGAGTAGAAAGGATAATCGATTTAACATTTGCATCTACAATAATATCGATATGATCTTCAGTAATTTCAGTATCACGCTCAAGGATCACCTCGTTACGTTCAATAGAAACAACCTCACCAGTATCTTCATCTACAAAATCTTCAATCCAGGTACGTAAAACCCTTGCGGCTAATTTACGACCAATGATACGTTTAAGACCAGCCTTAGAAACTTTTACTTCTTCACTTAATCCAAAAATATCTAAAATATCTTTATCGCTCTCAAAACCGATAGCACGTAAAAGTGTAGTTACCGGGAACTTTTTCTTACGATCGATGTAAGCATACATCACAGCGTTTACGTCGGTTGCAAACTCAATCCAAGATCCTTTAAATGGAATAACCCTTGCAGAGAAGAGTTTAGTGCCATTTGAGTGGATACTTTGACCAAAGAATACACCTGGAGAACGATGTAACTGACTCACAATAACACGTTCAGCACCATTAATGATAAAGGTACCATTTGGTGTCATGTAAGGTAATGTTCCTAAGTAAACATCTTGTACGATTGTTTCAAAATCCTCATGTTCCGGATCGTTACAGCTCAATCTCAATTTAGCTTTCAATGGCACAGCATAAGTCAAACCACGCTCAATACACTCGTGCAGAGTATATCTTGGTGGATCAACGAAGTAATCCAAAAATTCTAAATTGAAAATATTACGTGTATCCGTAATCGGGAAGTTTTCGCGAAAAACCTTAAATAAGCCTTCGCCTTCGCGTTTATCTGCGGGAGTGTCTAACTGGAAAAATTCTTGGAATGATTTCAGCTGAACATCCAAGAAATCGGGGTATTCAATGGCATGTTTTACTTTGCCAAAAGAAACCCTAGTGTTCAATTTTGTACTCAATTTGTTTGTGTTTTTTTGGTTTGACAATGGTGTTAGTCTAATAACGCCCGAAAGCCCCACGGATTACCGGGGGCTTTGGGGTTAATTGTTGGAGTTCTTACTTAATTTCAACTTCAGCACCCGCTTCTTTCAATTTAGCTGCTAAGTCTTCAGCTTCTGCTTTAGAAACTTTTTCTTTTACAGCTTTAGGGGCACCGTCTACTAAATCCTTCGCTTCTTTCAAGCCCAAGCCAGTTAAGTCTTTAACAACTTTAACTACTTGAAGTTTGCCAGCTCCGGCGTCTTTCAAGATAACGTCGA
>JACCDW010131861.1_pt1 | contig 19333 bp, 18 predicted proteins | sample 7449781 | NCBI WGS metagenome assembly JACCDW01 (sample SAMN15323449, study PRJNA562643) | freshwater metagenome | isolation source: river surface water | place: USA:Blue River Watershed | collected 2017-08-18
ACCTGCCAAAATTAGAGATTGGTGGCGGATGGATAGCATCTTATTTTTCTATTTTATTGGGATAGTTTTTGTATTGGTGTCAATCATACACTTACTATCCGATTTGCAATATAGGAAAGAAATTTGAAACTGCTTGGTTTTGTTTAGGCAAGAAGTATGAACTTTGCAGACGATGGAACTGAAAGAACTAATTCAACGGGTAGAAACAGGCATTCAGCAAAGCGGTGTAAATCCGGAAGATGCGCGTAGTGGAGATGATGGTCAGTGGTTGTTATTACGCAACGAGACCCCCATTTATATTGATGCTTGGTTGGATGAACAATCCAGTCCTTGGAATTATTTTCTGTTTGAAACCGATCGCTCTGTATTTCAAATCACCTTGCCGTTTTGCTACGCCCCTACGTTGCAGCGAGAGGCCTTTTTGGAGGAATTACTAACTGTGAATTTAAATTTACTGTACGGTAAATTTTCGTTTAACAGCAGGGATAACGTGGTGGTGTTGTCGTATCGTGTTCCAGGTTCTTCCTTCAAATCTGAGGATTTATCGGCAGTAATTGACGGATTATCGTATTACTGCGAAATGTCTTACCATGTATTGAAAGACGAATTCAATTTAAAGCGGGTGTTGGTTGAAGGAGAAAACGGGTAATTTTTTTCTCACAGAGCTAAGTTCGCCATCAGAAATCACCATTTAATAGTAATCCGAAGCGATAAATAATTAACTCAAAAAGTAATCGGTTTTTATCTACCCGATTGATTTACCATACGTTGTAAATCGATAATACCTTGTCTAGCCGCATAGAAGGTTGGGAATATTTTTAATGCCGTTTGGTAAGCAGTAGCTGCACCCATGACGTCTCCCTTTCCTTGAAGAATTAATGCTTGAAGGTAAACATAAGCGGCTTTAGAAGGTACATTTTCCTTAACTCGGGCTTGGATGTGTTCCATTCTTACTTCGCCTTTGGAAGCGTTAGGATTGTCCAGTGCTAGGGATATCATGGAATCCGAAGTTAGGATGTTGCCACGAGCCATTTCCACAAAACACATGTCCCACCAATAGGTATTTTCTTTGGTTTCTTGCCAAAGTTCACGGAATAACAGCATGGAGGCGGTGTCTTTGCCTTGTTCTAGCAATAATTTGGCTTTGAGTTCGCGCAATGCGTTGCTTTTAGGGTTGTATTTTAATCCTTTTTCTACGTAGTAGTAAGGAGTTTTGGGATCTCTCACCACGCCAGGATTTCCCGAATTGTAAAAATAATGGTAGTAACTTAGAGAATCGTATGCCCAACTACTAATGGAAGAATCTGCGCAAACCCACTGGGTTAATAACTGTGTAGCAGTAGTGTAATCGCGGGCTTCTACCGACATATTATACGCTTTTTCCAAGCTGGTTTTTTGGTCGCCCGAACAAGCAACAACCAAGGATAAAGCCGATAGTATATACAAGAAATAACGTTTCATTATTGTAGCAAATATAGTAAGATATTTTTCACCCCTTCGTTGTACTTTTGCGTATATGTTTGAGAACCTGCAAAATCGATTAGAGAAAGCATTTAAAAACCTCAAGGGACAAGGAAAAATCAACGAGTTAAACGTTGCCGAGACGGTAAAAGAGATTCGTAGAGCATTGATATCGGCCGACGTTAACTTCAAGGTAGCCAAAACGTTTACCGATGATATTTTAGAAAAGGCGAAGGGGGAGGAAGTTTTAAAATCGGTTTCACCAGGGCAGATGTTAACCAAGATTGTACACGATGAATTGGTTAAATTGTTGGGTGGAACGAAGAGTGATTTGCAACTTAGTGGTAACCCTGCGATTATTTTAATAGCGGGTTTACAGGGTTCGGGTAAGACTACATTTTCAGGTAAATTAGGTAGACATTTAAAATCATTAGGCAGGAATCCGTTGTTGGTAGCGGGCGACGTGTATAGACCAGCAGCGAGAAAGCAGTTGGAGGTATTGGGAGAACAAACTGAAGTAAAAGTTTATAACGAGGAGGGCAATAATGATCCGGTCTCTATTGCAGAAAATGCAATAAAATACGCTAAACAATACAACCACAATGTAGTGATTGTGGATACCGCGGGTAGGGTTTCGGTGGATCAGGAGATGATGAATGAAATAGCTCGATTGAAAGGAGCATTGAAGCCTGCGGAGATTTTGTTTGTAGTAGACTCTATGACGGGTCAAGATGCGGTGAATACAGCCAAGGCCTTTAATGACGTACTTGATTTTACGGGTGTTGTTTTAACCAAGTTGGATGGGGATACCCGTGGTGGTGCCGCGTTGAGTATCTTACAAGTGGTAAACAAGCCAATTAAGTTTGCTTCTTTGGGTGAAAAGATGGATGCCTTGGATGTTTTCTATCCCGATCGTATGGCGGGTAGAATCTTGGGTATGGGAGACGTTGTGTCGTTGGTAGAACGTGCACAAGCAGTTTATGACCAAGAGGAAGCGGAACGATTATCGAAGAAAATCGCCAAGAATAAGTTTGATTTAGAAGACTTTTTAGGTCAACTTCAGCAAATTAAGAAAATGGGTAATATCAAAGATTTATTAGGCATGTTACCCGGAGTTGGCAGTCAGATTAAGGATTTAGATATTAATGACGATGCGTTTAAAGGAATCGAATCGTTAATCCAGAGTATGACGCCACAAGAGCGCGCAAAACCGGAAATATTAAACAACAGTCGCAAACAGCGAATTGTACGAGGTAGTGGTAGAACTATTCAAGAACTAAATAAATTACTCACCCAATTTGAGCAGATGCGAAAAATGATGAAGATGATGAGTAATAAAGGCGGTAAAATGCCAAGTTTCCCAGGTATGGGTGGAATGGGAAGACGTTAAAATAATACCATGACCAAAGATATTTCGGCTCTTCGAAAAGAGTACACCAAAGGGCAGTTGGATGCATCGATTTTAGGTTCAAACCCGTTAAAGGCGTTTAGACAGTGGTTTACGGAGGCGTTGAATTCTGAAGTATTGGAGGCAAATGCTATGATACTGTCTACTGTTTCCACAGAGGGAAAGCCATCTTCGAGGGTTGTTCTGTTAAAGGAAATCACGGAGAAGGGAATAGTTTTTTTTACCAATAAATCCAGTAGAAAAGGACAAGAAATCGCACAAAACCCTCATGTATCGGTGGTGTTTTTTTGGGGTGAATTGGAACGACAAGTAAGAATGGAAGGAAGCATCACGGAGATTTCGGACGAAGCAAATGATGATTATTTTTATTCTCGTCCAAGAATTAGTCAGGCAGGTGCTGTGGTTTCGCCACAGAGTCAGGTGATAGAGGGTCGTGAGCAGTTAGATGCAGCTATGAGCGATTGGTTGGCCGATGAGAACAAAACTATACAACGTCCTGCGCATTGGGGCGGCTACGAGATCCTGTTGAATCGGATTGAATTTTGGCAAGGTAGACCGGGCCGCGTTCATGATCGTATTGTATTTGTATTAAATGAAAACGACTCCTCCGAGGGTGAGTCGAAGGAGTCGTGGAATATTTGCAGGCTAGCGCCTTAAAAGTTATTCTGACTTAAAATTATCCATCAAATCGCTAGCAATACCGGTATAGCTAAACCCTCCGTCATGGAAAAGGTTCTGCATGGTAACCATTCGGGTATAGTCGCTGAATAATGAGATACAATATTCTGCGCAAGCGTCTGCTGGTGCATTTCCAAGTGGGCTCATTTTATCGGCATAGTTAAAGAAGGAATCAAATCCACCCACACCGCTGCCTGCGGTAGTTTTAGTAGGACTTTGGGAGATGGTATTTACACGAACTTTCTTATGTTTACCAAAGTGGTATCCGAAGCTTCGAGCGAAGCTTTCAAGAAGGGCTTTTGCTTCGGCCATTTCCGAATAATCGGGGAAGGTACGCTGTGCGGCGATATAGCTAAGGGCTAAAATGCTACCCCATTCGTTCATGGCGTCTTTATTCCAAAGAACCTGCATTAGTCTATGGAAACTCATGGCAGAGATATCCAACGTTGTGTGCATGAAATCGTAATTTAATTCGGTATAAGGAATTTTCTTACGGACGTTGAGGCTCATTCCCACGGAATGCAACACAAAATCCAATTTTCCTCCCAATGCTTCCATAGAACCATTGATAAGGTTTTCCAAATCTTCCATTTTGGTTACATCGGCATAGATAAGGGGTGCGTTTAATTTTTTGGCGAGGTCTTCGGTTTGACCTACACGTGCAGCTACTGGGGCATTGGTTAGCACAATTTGTGCACCTTCTGCTACGCAGGCTTCCGCTACTTTCCAAGCGATGGATTGTTCGTTAAGTGCACCGAATACGATGCCTTTTTTACCTGCTAACAATTGTTTTGACATATTTAATGGGTTTAAAATACGGAGCAAAAATAGGGAACAATCGGGTTGGGATGGTGACATTTCATCATGGGAGTATCATTTTATCGGATTATAGGACGCCGATTTTTTGGATTCGTCCTTACATTTTTGTTACTTTACATCAAATAGTTAATAGAAAAAGCATGCGAAAATTACTACTTACAATTTTATTTGTTTTTGGGTTATCGGCGTTAAAAGCGCAATTTGTGGATCCAGGAATTAAAATTACCGGTGAGATTCCGGTACCAAGTTCAAGCAAAGTAACCAATCGCAGTGCGGCAAATCCGAAAAACTGCGAATGGGATACCCTAACCTTTCCTTCTATGGGAAGTTCGGGTTATAATAGCGTTACCGTAAGAAAAGGTTTTTCCCTTGGGCAATTTTACGGGGCTCCTGGGGAGGTTCAAGTGAGTGGATTTCGTTTTTATGGGTTTGCAATTATACCCAGTGGGAGTAGCTACCGTAAAGTAAATGCTATTTGTAATCTATACAAAGCGGGCGCAGACTCGTTGCCTTCGGGTAGTCCGCTGGCTTCGGATACGCTTACCATTGACACAGTTCTAGGTACTAGTATCCCTTTATCTAGAATTACTCACGAAGCGGTATTTAATAAAATCGTAAATTTCACTAATGATCATTACATTGTAGTTGTTGAGTCGGATTCTTCCGATGGAATCTTGGCAGTTGTTACAAATAATTATGGGAATGCAGACGGGGATTATCGCAATATTGGTTGCGGTAGTGTAAGCGGTAAATGGTATCGTTGTATGAATTTGAACATTGGAGGAACTACCTTCAATGCACATATGCAATTCTTTCCCTTTACGAAGTATAAGTTTGGTACGGATTTCACTACTACCCAGCAATGTTTTCCAAGTTTTGATACATTACGTTTTCCATCCAATTACAAGAAAACAGTAGTTGGAAGTGTTTACTATAATTATTATGCATATTTGGATGAGATGTATCCTACCTTTATGTATCAAGACTTTTGTCATCAGTGGTTGTTCGATAATACCACGTTTGCCAATGGCAAGGAGGGAAAATATAAACCACGGTCAAGAAAAAATATCCCAGTACGTTTGACGTCAGTAGTTTACACGTATAGTAATTCTACATATTGCAGGGATACTGCTGATCAACTAATTTATTTTAATCCTACTATTCCAATTCCTACGAAAGCAGCTAGCGGGTGCATTGGTGATTCACTTCGAATAGCTTTGAGTTCCGATGCGGGCGCTACGGTAGAGTGGTATAAGAAACTAACCGATACCAAGCCTTTTCATACAGGGACTAGTTATACCATAGCCAAGCTAATGGGTAACGATACATTTTATGTTAGGGCGGTGAATAACAATTGTGCATCGAAACTGGGTACATTGGCGATTAGTGCATTTGAATATCCTAAGACATTAACAACGCGCAATGATTCATTATGTGCAGGTGCGGCTGCAAATTTATTTGCATCTACAGACAAAGGTGAAATTCAGTGGTTTACAATGGCCAATGGAGGAAATCCGGTTTATATTGGAAATACATTAACAACGGGTAAGTTAAGTGCAGACACCATATTTTATGTTCAAGCTATAAACGGAGTTTGTGCTTTTGCTGGTGGACGAACTAAGGTACAGGCTTTTGTGGGAAGTAATTTTGCTCCTGAAAGTCCGATGGTTGCTTTTACTGACACCATTGTATGTGCGAAAACAGGCAGTAGAACGGTAGAATTATCGGCTTCATTAATAGGAACGGATACGTTGCGCTGGTTTAATGCTTCCAGTGCGGGTACATTGTTAGGTAAAGGTGGAAAGTATAGTTATACAGCTCCCGCAGTTCGCGGAAAGTATACTGTTTATGTTGAAAGTTGGAATGGTGTATGCGGAAGTGGAAGAACTCCGGTTAATGTTGTGGTTAATAATTATTCCGAAGTATTTGGACCAAAAGGCGATGTAATATGTGCAGGTGATTCTGCTGATTTATTTGCTGCTCCACAATGGGGTGAAATCCATTGGTTTGATAGCAAAACAGGTAGTTCGTTCGCAACGGGAAATTCGGCCAAAATTGGTAATTTATCAAAAACGGGGTACGTATACTACAAGTCGGCTGAAGGATTTTGCGAAAGTGCAACATTTGATAGTGTAGAAGTAGTTGTTAATGATGTACCTAAGCCTACCACTGTAAGTGCGCCATCTATATGTGCTAAAGCGTTGGGTGAACTAACGGTTGACGTACCTTTTGGAACCGTTAATTGGTATGAAGATGCAACATCCACTACACCTATCTATACTGGAGAAAACTTCAAGTTAGGAATGGTATTAGCGGGACAAACATACTATTATGAAATTTCTAATAAGAATTGTATTTCCAAAAGAGAGCCTTTGGAATTGAAGGTGTTACCTAGACCAACTGCAGGATTTACTTGGACACTTTTATGGCAACACAAAATCAACTGCGTTCCAATAACTACTACTGGTTTAACAATATTCTGGGAGTGGGGCGATGGCCAGACCAAATCGGGCCTACCTGGGGTTCACCAATATGCAGGAGCTGGTAATTATACGGTAAGAATGATTGCTACAAGTTCGTCTAACGGTTGCAAGGATACGGCGGATATTCCCGTGGTTGTAGATCATTTGGGCTTAACCTCTAAGAATATTTTGGCTACCGCTTCAGTTTATCCAAATCCCCTAGCAAATAACGAAATTATTGAGTTTAACGGTTTAGAAAGTGGCGATGTGGCATGGATGAATATTCAGGGAGCAATAGTAGCAAAATCGGAGGTAAGTGCTGGCCAGGCAATGGTACCTGTAAATTTAGTATCAGGAATCTATATACTCCAGATCCGCAGTGAAAAGCAGCAGTTTGCTCCGGTTAAAGTCATTGTAAAATAAACAAAATATCAATTTGATTTGGTGTCCATGAGGTCTCTTAGACCCATGGACATCAGGTTAAATCCCATCACCAAAATCATGATGGCGAAACCTGGTATTAGTGCCATATAGGCATTATCTAGAACCAAATAACCCATATTTTCTTTTACCATCATACCCCAAGTTGGCGTAGGAGGTGAAACCCCTAATCCCAGAAACCCCAAACCGGCCTCCAAAAGTATGGCCGCCGCGAAATTAGTGGTAGCCAATACGGTTAATGAACCCTTGGTGTTAGGTAGGATATGGATGAGCATGATACGCCATGCGGAAAATCCATTAATTTTTGCTGCCATAATGAATTCACGTTCTTTAAATTGTAATGTCTGACCCCGAACTACTCTTGCTACCTCTACCCAAGTAGATAATGCGGTAGCTATCATTACTTGGTACAATCCTTTTGGTAGGAAAAGACTTAGTCCCATGGCTATTAATAAGGTAGGGACGGACCAAAAGACGGCAATCAACCAACTTAACAACTTATCGGTTAATCCACCGTAATATCCAGAAATTAGACCTATAATCACGCCCAATAGCAGTGAACTTATCATCGCAATAAAGCCTATGGTAAGTGAGACCCTACTACCAATGATCATCCTACTCAATACGTCGCGTCCAAATTGATCGGTACCCAACCAGAATGTAATAGACTTCACATTAGTATGGTTTGTAGATGGGATATTATTGTGAGAAGTAGTTAATTTATCTGGACTTCTATTTAGAGATGTATCAGAGATAGGTGAATAGTTTGTGTCAAAAGATGGCTTTTTTATAGCATAATTGATTTTAGGTGATTGGGTTTGAATAATCGATCGCTCGTTGTTTTTGATTACAGTGATTGGTAAAATTTTATTAGGGTTTGGATTGCCATTGAGCCAGATTTTGAAGGCAGAGGCAGTAGTTGTGCTATTGGAAGAATCTATTTCAATGAAATAGCGTTGTGTACCCGGCGGAAGATTTTTCCAATCTTGAACAATTCGATTGGCATTGGTGCTATTATCTGGAGCTATGGAATAACCCAATAGTGCTATGATGGATAATGTTCCACAGATGGAAAATCCGATGAGAAACAGTTTACTTTTTCGCAACGCCGTTAGCATCACTTGCAAATGTAGGGGATGCAATCGCATCTTTTCCATAAATATCCAATGCAGCAATTACGGCCGTAAATATCCATAAGGGCACAGCAATTTTATCGTATTGACTATAGTTGTTTAAGAATGCATGGAAGTAATACGTACTCAAGCCTAATATGGCGATCATAGCCGTAAAGCGTATTTTCCCAATTGGGTGAGTATAAATTACTTTTAATGAATATCCTAAGGTTCCCAATACAATGGCTATAAATAGAAATAGACCTAGATAGCCTGCTTCGCTCATGGCCGAGAAATATTCGCTATGGGCATCGCCTAAATCTCCCGAAAATGTTGAAATTAGGGTAAGTTCATCACTTTTTTGAAATGCACCGTATTGGAAGACGTAGGTTCCGGGCCCGAATCCAAACAAGGGTCTTTCTTGCACCATCCGCGCGGCACACTTCCATCGGTTAATTCGTTCAAGGTTGGAAGGGTCTGTAGTAATATTGGAAACTGATTTTACGTGCCCTTCGATATCGTCTGCCGAACCCTGTTTGTTGGCTTCCAAACTGTATAAAATGGTGTCTTGATTGTAAATTCCATAGGAAAATATGGCGGCAAGAGCAATTAAGACAAAATAAAATTTGATTTTAAAACGAATTAGAAAGTAAACGGCAGCCGCGGCAAGCAAACTTAACCATGTTGCTCGGGTATAACTCACAACAATTCCAAACAATAAAATGCTTAAGAGTAAAAGGAGCAATGGCGTAAGTGTTATTGGAATTTTAAAATGCCTTCCAGCAAATGCGTAGATTAATAAGATGGGTACAGCAAAGGCAATTGCGGCTGCATATTGTCCATGATCTGGGAAAAATGGCCATGATACAGAATAACTGGAGCTTCGAAGAAATCCGTCCGCTGAGTGCTTTATCAATGTGTAAATAACCAAACCCAATGTTGTTATTGTAAAAGCCGTGTAAAACCAGTGAATTTTATAAAAATCACGGAAAATATGCAGAACGGCGAAATAAAAAATAACGATATACCAAGTTCTAGCGAGGACAAACTTAAAGCTTACCATAGGCATACTGCTAAAAGGTATGCTTAGCCAATACCATCCCAGGTATGCGGCCATAATTAGACTTAAAGGATGAAATAAAATTCTCTTATTGATGATGGGGTTTCGTAGCCACCAGAATATCAAAGCCACAAACAGTAAAATGTAAATTGGCTCTGTAGGAATTGTTAATCCAAATCCGCCAGGTAAATCATCGTAATTAATACTTAATGGGGCAAGAGCACCGGAGAACAGCAAGGTTTTTTCGGTGTGCAGAAACAGTAACAATAAGAAACCTACAATTACGGGGGCTAGCAATAATAAAAACCATTGCTGAGTAGCAACAATGGTGAATATTGCTGCTATTCCAGCAATGATGGACCAAAGTTGCCAAGTTTTAATGGATGTGGTAGGTGGTGTAATCACGGGTAATGGGATAATAACCGGATTGTATTATTCTTCCTCGTTATCGGCGATTACTACTTGTTTAGGTTTAAATAATTCCAATATTACAAGTACGATAGCGGTACCAAAGAAAGTAGCTAAAACAGAAAGTAGAAGTACTAAAGTACGTTTTGGCCAAAATTTAATCTCGGGTTTCACTGCTGCCTGAACGGTCATTTTATGAGATAAATTCTCATTTACATCCACCATTCTACGATCGTATTGAGCAATCAAATCACTTTCTTTTTCTTCTTCCAATTTGATTAACTCGTTTAATGCTACGAAATCACCGCCATTACTCACCAATGTCTTTTGCTGTTCCAGCAGGTCTTTTAGTTTAGCTGCTTTTGCACCTCCGGCCGCTTGTAACTTGTATATCTCTTCTGCTAAAGCTCTACTTTGTTCCTCATAGTTAGTAATTCCATTCTCACCAAGCTTACGCATTTCATTTTTGATACTCGTAATTTTATCACGTTTGTTTTGCAAAGCACGTTCAACGATATGTAATGCAGGAATGGCAATTTGGTTTTGGATTTCGGTTTTTACGGAATCGTATAATTTGGCCATTCCATTTGCAATATCAGCTGCCATTTGTGGGTCTTCATCCAGCACTTCAATGGTTACAGACAAGTAACGGGTGCGGGTAACGGAGATATTTTCTTTGAGTTTATAATCCAATGCGGTTTTTGGAAATTTTTCCGTTTGTGGATTTATGTTATAGTGTTTATAAAGATTGAAATTTCTAACCAATCTACCCATTAAGTCTCCACTTAAAAGAATTTGCATGGCTTTTTCAGCTTCTTCTTCTTCGCCAAATTCCAATGGGTCTTTCTGTCGCTGACGGGCATCGGACAACAACGCGTCGGAAATTGAATTGTTCTTTGTTGGGTAGAAAATGTGCGTTGCCTTGTACTTGGGTTTTGTAATTGCAGGCATCGTAATTATAACGGCCAATAAGGCGGCAATACTGCAAGCAATAATTAGTACTTTTCTCCAGCGCCAGAAAAAATTTATTACATCAACGAGGTTTAATGGCTTAACCGATGTGCTTGGAATTAAATCGTAATTGGAACTCTTTAACGATTTCTTTTCTTTGTTTTTTGGCATAAAAATTATTCGCGTACTCTTATCTTCGATAGGCGTCAATTTTCAAAATTAGGTATAGAACGCAAGGATTGTATGAAAATTCTACCTTAGCATGATAAGTTATCTACATTGAAAATGTGGGTATCCTTAAAAATTAAAGGTTCAAGTAATTGTAATACAATTACTTAAGACATAATTTAGCCCGTAAGTTTAAATATCAAAAAATCGTAATACCATATCAAATTCCCGGTTGTTTTCTTCATCCATGTCTTCGGACATAAAGATATTTTCAACTCGGTAATCGTGTCTATTTAAAGAAGTTACAATGGGTTTTACTATGGTAGTGTTCAATTTAATATTAACCCACAGGGTTTGATCCTCCCGCTGTTTTAACACTAAACCAATGATTTTCGCACCATTTTCTTCGATAATTCTAGCTAAATGGGAAGGTGCATAGCTTCGATTATCTAAATTTAACACGAGAATCGCGCCTAATCCTCTATAGGTAAGGCTCTCGGAAATGTATTTGTTAATTTGTTTTTGTTCAGTTATACCAACAAATTCACCATCGTTATTGCAAACTGCTAATACGGATAAATCATTTGCCGACAGCAACGGAATTAATTCGTATAAATGGTTATGGATTGTTGCAATGGGTGGATAGGGGTGCGGTGGAATTACATCTACCAATAATTTGCTTTTGGGCAAAGTTGCTAAGTTGGCTAATCTGGCATAGTTGACTACTTGTTTTTTATCAATAACAGGCAATTCACTAACACCATTTTGCACCATGAATTCCATGGCTGCCTCAACTGTATCGGTTGTCCTCAACGGGCTAAGTCGATGGTTTACTAGAGATTCGGCAATCATGGTTATACAATTGAGTTTTTATTTTAGGAGCTAATACACAAATATATGGGAATGGACAGTGCAGTCCAATTGAAAAACGATGGTTGATTAAAATAAAACGATGGATCTAAATTTGGTTATTTTACCAATGATGTGAGTTTTCGGAAATCCAAGTACCGTGGGTTTTCATCACTTGTTCGATCAGTTCGCGGGCGCATCCATATCCACCCTTTGCGGCGGCAATGTACTGGGCGATGTTTTTTACTTCGTGGCACGCATCGGCCGGACAGCTAGGCAGGCCAACCTCTTGAAGAACTGGAATGTCTGGAAAATCATCACCCATATAGGCTATTTGTGAAGGTTGTAACCCCCAAGTAAAACAAGCTTCTTGGAAGGCATCCATTTTATGGCTTTGACCCAAATAAATGTATTGGATTCCCAATCCTTTTAATCGCTCTAAAATTCCTGAACCTTTACCCCCACTGATAATTGCGATGGGATACCCTTGTTTAACTGCATGCTGCAATGCGTAACCGTCTTTGATATTCATCGAGCGAAGCATGTGTCCCTCTTCGGTTACCAAAACTTGGCCGTTGGTTAGAACTCCATCGATATCGAATATGAATGCTTTGATTTGACCAAATTTCTCAATTATATTTTCCATGAAAACAATTGTTACGAGGTATTAGATGATTCGATGTTTAATTGAAGACTATTAGGAAGGTAAACAAAACGATTATTAATTATATACAGGTTTCCTACATTCAATTTCAAATGGTTGATTTTAATGAGTCTTCGTTATATTATCAACGGTTACAATAATTAAATCGGCGATATTTTTATTTTCGGGGTCCAGGGTTTTTACTTGGTCTTGCGTTCTTGCGCCGATGGTAACTACATTGATTTTTAGTGGTTGATTGGCGATTTTACCTTGGTCAGCGGCATAGGAATGTAAATACCATTCAATACTTTGATGGTTGTCTGAATGGTATGTGCCGTTGTAGTGAATAAAAATGCGGGGTTGAGGACTTGTAATTTTTATAGCGTTGGTGGTAGTTACCCGAGTTCCTTTACTGGCTAAAGAATCAATGAGACGTGGAGTAAGATTTTGTGTGATATTCCAAGCCATAGCAGCATCTTTTATGGCTTGAGACATGGGTAGATTTTGTCCTCCATGGCCACCAGTTGCTTTGAAAATATCGGAATAACACGTTAACGTGCTATCGTACGGGAATGGCAAGGGCGGGCATAGGTTTTTCTGCTCTGCGGATAATGTATCAAGGGCTTTAACGCCGCCTCTATACACTAAGTTTGCATATTTACGAGGAATATTTGTGGCAATAAAGGGTAAATCATTCTCTTTAGCAAAGTCAACCAAGGGTTTGTAATCGGTTTTGAAGTTAGGCCATAATTTGATGGCATTCTTCAATTTGGTATAGTGGGGATCTTGACCAAACATGGCACCCATAGGAGTAACGGAAGTTTGTGTTTTTTGCGCCGAAGTATCGCTAGGTTTTAAGTATTCATTCAGGGCGAGTTGTTGATCGGTTTCAAACATTTCGGCACCCAAAGCCATATTTGGAGAGATCATGTATAAGTCTTGGGTGGTTTGCAGCTGCAGCCAGTGTACCAGCGGATTGTCGTGAAGTTCGCCAAAAAGAATTATTGTTGGAACAGCAGGGTCTAACTCTTTTTTTAAGGTATTAATCCATTGTTTGTAAGTAATCTTTTTCCCTTTGGAATCAAACAGCTGCATGGGTTGTTCTGAGCTGGTGTATTTGGGTTTATTCGTCGTACTATTGGTGCCTTGGGCGTTGATAATTGGAGCGTAAAGGCTAACAATGGAAATTAAAACACAAGTTGATATTTTGGAAATTGGGCTGGCTTTAATTTGGGTAATTACTGTTTTGAAATGGCTATAAAAATTCATTGCTTAACTATTTATCTATTGGTATTGATTTGGTATTAAATAAAAATATGTTTAGGCATTAATCCCATAACAAATATAGGATTAAATATAGGGTAGTTTTATTTCCAATTAAAGTAGGCAGCCGGCAATGCGTGATGATTAAAATCAAACAAACACATATTTTCCCATCCGCTGCCTCCTCCATTGAGTTGAGAGTCGCAGGAAAATTCTTTTTGGGTAACGAATGCAGGTTCCCAATAAGCCATACCTCGAAAATTGTTTTTTTGTTTTCCTGCAGACCAGAGCATTGATAACCAATTCAATTGGTTTTTCGGGTTGGCATTAAATCCCGAACATAGTTGATTCGCATTACCAATGGCGTTATGGCATTGGTCTAACCAATCTAAGGTAAATGGCTGTGCTGTTTCTGCAATAACAAATGGTTTTTTGGTATTGTTACAAATAGTTTCACATGCAATTAAAAAATTCGAAGTTTCACAACCGTGCCAGAATCCATAGTAGGAGAATCCCCATAGATCGAAGTTGAATGGCGCCTGTTGAAAATAACCAGTTATCCAGGTTATTGTACTTGCATTCCCTGCTAAATGCAACATGATTTTCGTATTCGGTGCCGCCCTTTTTGCACCTTCGGCACCGGCATTAAACAACTTGGCTAAAGTGTTGGCTTCATCGGATTTTCCATTGAATTTACCTAATGGCCAGAGCATTCCTGGTGAAATTTCATTGCCAATTTGCACGATGCTTGGTTCTGTACCTTGTTCAGTAAAGAGTTTCACCACTTTAAAGGTGTAATCTTGCATCGAATCGGTTAGGTCGGACAAGGATAACTTCACCCATTGGGCGGGTGTAGATTGATTTCCTGGATCGGCCCAGACATCGGAATAATGAAAATCTAACCACAGAGCAAAACGATGTTCTTTGGCTTTTTTAGCAAATGTAAGTAATTGATTGATTGTGGCATGGGGGTAACTTGGTTTCCCGGTTAAAATCCTCAATCGCAGGGTGTTTACTCCTGTTTTTTTAGCGAAAGTTAACAAGTCAATTTCTTTCCCTAAACTATCGTAAAACAATTGTGGTTTATCACCCCAGGCTGCGAACGAGGTAATGTCCCATGCCTTTACAGTGTCATAGGATAGAAACTCCGATTTTGGTGCAGCAACCGATGGATTTTTCTCGCAGGCTGAAAGTGAAAATAAACAGCCCACTAAAAATAGTAATAGGCAAGAAAGTAAATAAGGAGCCCGTTTAAAGGTTGATGCTTGCATTTTTAGACTGTCTAACAAGCTCAAGCAATCCGGTTTACCAACCTAAAATCCAAGCAAACATCAACGGTGCTACGATGGTTGCATCGCTTTCAACGATGAACTTAGGGGTATGAATATCTAGTTTTCCCCAAGTGATTTTTTCGTTTGGTACAGCACCCGAATAACTGCCGTAAGAAGTGGTGGAATCGCTAATCTGACAGAAATAACTCCAAAATGGAATGTTCTCCATTTCCATATCTTGGTACAACATGGGCACTACGCAAATTGGAAAATCGCCGGCAATACCTCCCCCGATTTGGAAGAATCCAACGCCTTTTCCTTCGCTATTTTTAACGTACCAATCGGCCAACCAAGCCATGTATTCAATACCGCTTTTCATGGTAGAGGCTTTGATTTCGCCTTTGATTACATAGGAAGCGAAAATATTTCCCATAGTAGAATCTTCCCAGCCTGGTACAACAATCGGTAAGTTGCGTTCAGCAGCTGCTAACATCCATGAATCTTTGGGATCGATTTCGTAGTACTGTTCTAATTCGCCACTTAATAAAATTTTATACATGTATTCGTGGGGGAAATAACGTTCACCATTGTCATCGGCACCTTTCCAAATACCATGAATATGTTTCTGTAATCTACGGAAAGCCTCTTCCTCAGGAATGCAGGTATCGGTAACACGATTGTAATGGTTTTCAAGCAAATCCCATTCGTCTTGCGGACTTAAATCGCGATAATTCGGTACTCTCTTGTAGTGGTTGTGAGCCACTAAGTTCATGATGTCTTCCTCCAAGTTGGCACCTGTACATGAGATAATATCCACTTTTCCTTGTCTGATCATCTCGGCCAAACTTTTGCCTAATTCCGCGGTACTCATCGCACCGGCTAGGGTAACCATCATTTTACCACCTTCGGTTAGGTGAGTTTCATAGCCTTTTGCTGCATCCACTAAAGCGGCAGCGTTAAAGTGTAAATAATGTTTTTCGATGAATTGAGAAATAGGACCTTTCATGAGGCCGCAAAGATACTATTTTTCGCCGAGCCACCACTTCTTGCGGAAGGTTTGATACTTCGGCGCGTATTTATGGATTCGTGTCAGCAGAAAATTCATGGCTTCATCGTAGTCATCGGTGATGATGTATAAGTCGTGATCTTCCGGTGAAATAGCGTGTTTTGCTTCCATAAATTTCAATTGTTCCACCATGTTATGCCAATATTCAGAACCAAATAAAACAATGGGGAATTGGGGGATTTTGTTGCATTGCACCAATGTATAGGCCTCAAATAATTCGTCTAACGTCCCTAAGCCCCCGGGCATAATAACGAAACCAACGGAATATTTGAAAAGCAACACTTTTCTAACAAAAAAATAACGAATATCCACCCAAACATCTAGGAAAGGATTGGGTTTTTGTTCGAAAGGTAATTCGATATTGATACCGATGGTATGACCGCCTACAGACTTTGCGCCTTTACTTGCGGCTTCCATTATTCCGGGACCACCACCGGTTACTACATTAAATCCTGCGGCTGCTACCTTGGCTCCCATGGCAAAGCCTTGTTGGTAGTAGTCGTTTTCCTCCTTAAATCGGGCCGATCCAAAGATGGAGATACAAGGACCTTCGAAGTGCAGTTTGCGAAAGCCTTTGATGAATTGTAGAAATACAGTCCAAGCAAAGCTTAGTTCGGCAAATCGAGAGCGCGGACCTTCAAAGGCGCGTAAGTCGTTGTTCCGATTGAATTCGGATTGAGATAAAGAGTTTCTTTCCATGGTTAATAAGGGAGCGAATGCTTAGAAGCGTTCGTTTTCGGCGAAGAAGAAATCGCCTTCGATTTTGGCATTGTCGTCGCTGTCAGAACCGTGGATGGCGTTGGCGTCGATGCTTTTAGCGAAGCGATTGCGGATGGTACCGGGTTCAGCTTTTTGCGGATCGGTAGCACCGATTAATTTACGGAAATCTTCTACGGCATTATCTTTTTCCAAGATTGCGGCGTAGATAGGACCGCTAGTCATAAAACTAACCAAATCGTTAAAGAAAGGACGTTCGCGGTGGATGTCGTAGAAATTACCAGCTTTTTCGGTGCTCAATTGGGTGTATTTCAAGGCTATTACCTTAAAACCTGCTTCGATGATTTGATCCAAAATTTTACCGGCATGACCGTTGGCTACGGCATCGGGTTTAATCATTGTGAAAGTACGATTGGTTGTCATGTGTTTATTAAAATCGCCGCAAATTTCGATAAAATTACAGAGAATCCTGCACATAATCGCTCAAATAGCGGAAATCTGCGGTAAGTTTTCCGTCTTTGGCGATGGTTGCTTGTTCAATTAGTTTTGAATGGGGTTGAAGTAGAGCGGGTATAATATGTTGCATCAACATTTCACCAAATTCTTCGGATGCGTCTTTGGGTAGTTCGTTGGGCAGGTTTCCAACAGCCATAATATCGATGCTATTATCGGAATAGGGTATGCATGGTTCTTGGGATTTGCGGTTCCAGCCGATAACGGGTTCGGCGATGGTAGTGGCATCGAAGGTTATGGGAACGGAACCGTTGATATCACAGGACACATCGGCTATCACCGTTGGGAAATTTTTACCGGCTGCCGTATCCGATTTCTCAAATAACCGGGGTAAATCTTGGGTCCAATAGACACCATTAATCAGTAAATCCGTGCTGGCGGCATAGGGTAGAAACTGAGAATGGTATTCGTGATGGTGCGTGTAGAAGTGTTGAGTATCCCATTCTTTAAGCGTAGGATGTACGTATAAATCGGGGCTATTCAATTGAACAAAAACAGGTTCGCTGTATTGAATATGTAAAAATTGTTTGGGTGAAATTTCTCGTATTTTCAAGGCTCTCAGCATATCCAATGCGCCCTGGGCTACTCTTCCTCCGCCGGTAATTACAATGCGTAAGGGTGGGAGTTTAATGAGCATGGCTTGGGTGAGCATTTCGGCGTAATTGGCACATTGATAGGCGGGTTTTAAATGCCATAAATTGTATTTTTTACCGTAAACCAATAATCCATTGTAGGCGCCCACTACTCCGGCATATCGACCAAAACCTAACACACGCTGACCGCTTTCCCATCGCAACACTTCATAATCGATTAAAGTGATATGCTGATGGATTATTTCTTGCAACATTGCCTGATTGTACGGCTGTTTTTTAATGGTATGGGAAAAGAAAAAATATGTTTTTCCCGGAATTAAATACTGCGAAGGAATTTCTTTGATATTGAAAATAACGTCGCAATGGCTCAATGAATCCACAACCTCTACTCCCACTTCGCGGTATTGCTCATCGGAGAAGCATCGATTTGGGGATGATTCTACAGAAATCGATAATTGGGGATATCGGCTTTTTAAGGCTACACACTGAATCGGTGTAAATGCTACTCGATTGTCTGGTGGATTTTTTCGTTCTCGGGAGATGCCAATACGCATGGTTCGAAAATCGATATTAGCCTTGGAAAAAACAATGATATTTCGCGCTAATTTTGCTTTATGTGTTTCAGTTACTCAATCAACTTGAGTGCCCAATCGCTGCAAAGCAAATTGAATTTAACGGAGATTCATTTGCCAACTCCGGGATTCTTTTTTTCTGGTTTTATGCATCCTCGATTGCCCGTAATTGTAGGAGAAACCAATGGAAGTTTGCCCAATATAGCTTCAGAACATGGTTGTTTATTGAAGAGTTCTTTAATGCAATGGGGTTTACTCCCAAGTTGGTTGAGAGATGTTCAAAAAGCCGAGGAGATGATGGTATATGGACTCAATGCGAGGGCAGAATCCATTAATGAAAAACCCATGTTTCGAGATGCTTGGAAGCATCAACCTTGTTTGGTGCCAGCGTCCGGATTTTTTGAATGGAAAACCATCGGCAAGAAAAAGGAACCGTATTACATTTATGGAGCAGAATCGGAGTTTATTTTGTTTGCGGGGATTTATTCTTGTTGGATTCATCCGGAAACGGCGGAAGAAATAAAATCCTATTGTATAATCACTACCGAGGCTAATCAATTACTGTCAGAAATTCACAACACTAAAAAGCGTATGCCGGTGATTATTGAACCAGAAAAAGCGGCAAGCTATCTTACAGGCTGTGTTGAATCGCGTGTTAAAATGTTGAAATCTTGCTCGGATGGATATTTGAGAGCTCATCGTGTGTCTCCACTGGCAAGTAATACACGGGTTAACCGTAATGTAGTCAGTGTTTTGCAACCATTTTCCGAAGATTATTCACAAACACTTTTCTGAGCATTTCTCGTACTATATTTGCCGCCCGATGAAACAAGCGCTGTGGATGGTAGCCATCGTCCTGGGAATGGCTTCCTGTCAAT
>JACCDW010229438.1_pt1 | contig 19329 bp, 17 predicted proteins | sample 7449781 | NCBI WGS metagenome assembly JACCDW01 (sample SAMN15323449, study PRJNA562643) | freshwater metagenome | isolation source: river surface water | place: USA:Blue River Watershed | collected 2017-08-18
GAAAAAAAATCGGAATTCAAGATCATGGCTTCTTTCGTTCAATCCGCCATCCAGATTGTATACGAGAAAGTTTTCAAGCCTTACCATGAGTTGATTGAGCTGACCCTTTTTGGGGAAAAAAGTATAGCTGGTTTCATTGTACACCAGATAAAACCCTTTTCTGATGCTGGTATCCAACAGCGCATCATAGTTATCTACGCGGTTGACAAATCCCATGTCTGCATGGTAATTATCTGTAATGCGACCGGCATCGGCAATGAAATTCAATTTTTTACTGAAATATCCACCACCAACATTGCTATAGTTTTCTGGGGTCTTTATGGTTGATTTGTAAGATTGATGGTGGCCTGTCCATGCATTCCATTTGCCAGACTGACTGATGAAGTTGTATTCCATGCCGGCATTCCGGCCATATTGATCCATGGGGTCCTTGATCTTGTTGTTCCTGTCTTCGATACCCTGACGATTCAAAAAATATCCTTTCAGGATTGATCTTTTTTGTACCTGCTGATTGAAGCTGAATGCTGTATAGTTTTGTGCGACAGTTTCTTCTGTTGCCCGCGTTTGTATATTCATCAAGCCAACTCTGGTCTTTTCGCTGATGTTTCCACTGATTCTTGCGCCTGCAAGAATGGGGATCTTGTTGCCAAACTTGTCAAGACCGATCGTTCTGGAATAGAAAGGCCTTATGGGTGGAATACCATAGGTTGCAAACAGATCACTGTTTTCTAGGAAGAAAGTCCTGCGCTCAGGAAAGAAGATATCGAACCTGGTCAAATTGGTAACCTGTCTGTCTACTTCTACTTGCGAAAAATCAGGATTGATGGTGAGGTCAAGATTAAGCGAAGAAGTCAATGCCACCTTTGCATCAAATCCTCCATTGAATTTTCCATTTGCTGGGTTATCATTTTCACGATCAGCATTGTAGGAGCCGGTTGTATAGGGTATAAGAGAGATATTGGATTTGGGAGCTGCCGGAGGATTATCCCACAGTATGGCTCCGGAATATCCAAAATCAAAAAAGTTGAAATTCAGTGGCATGTCGGTCCAAGTGGAATATTCATTGTTCTTCAAATCAGCTCTCAAAACATTGAATCCCCATTTGCTGTTGCCTTGCTTGAACCGCAACGTGCTGAAGGGGATGGCAATTTCTGCTATCCAATGATCCTGATGTCGACTTGTTGCAGAGTACCATTTGTTATCCCAGCTGAAACTCATCTCATCATCGGACTGTCCAACATTGACAAGGTCTTCAGACTGCACGTTGTAAGGGGTGATGGAAAAAACAAATCCATTGGTTCGTTGGTTGACAGGGTCCAGTGCGATAGACACTGCATCGCTGTCAAAAAATCCCTGGTCCCTTTTCAAGGTCTGCGCAACATAGAAACTCGTGTCCATGGCCTTGATGCCAAAATAAATGAATTGGTTATCATAAGTAACTTTGACAAAGGTTTTTCTCTTGGGCCGGCCCTCGTCATTGGGCCATTTCATGAAAAAATCTTGGGCTTCACCCGCCTGAATCCAATCTTTTTCATCCAGCATGCCATCAATCTTGATGGCTCCTGTTGATTTTTTTATGTGCAACTGAAACTGCTCCTGGAATTTCATGCCGTCCTGGCCTGATACTGTTGCAATGCAGAACAGGAGTAAAAAGGATAATAATTGGTTGAGTCGTAACATTGATGGTTGTCTGCCATTAGGGCGGCCGCAAATTTCGTAAATTCTCTTCAAAGGGCTGTTTAAAATATTTCAGGTGGAGACAAAGCATGATGGGTGGAAATAGACCCATCACCTCATTTTTTATTATCTTGTCGGCATGCTGTATCGTTTCGGATGGACTTTGATGTGGATCACTTTCAGGATTTTTTTCAGGAAGATTGATGTGCTGGGAGCAGAAAAATTGCAGCACGGGAAACCCGCCATCCTGATTGCCAACCATCCCGCCTCATTCCTGGATGCCATGGTGCTGGCCGTTTTTCTGGGAAGGCCGATTCATTTTTATGTGCGCGGGGATATTTTTTCACACCCGCTTGTTTACTCTATTTTAACCAAGCTCCACATGATTCCTATTTTCAGCAGGGAGCATGGAACAGGGAATCTATCAAAGAACAAGTCAACATTTGACCGGGGAAGAAAACTGCTTTCAGCAGGAAACCTGTTGCTGATTTTTCCTGAAGGGTTCAGCAGGCAATCCAAACAGGCAGAGCCTTTTAAAAAAGGTGCCGCTAGGGTGGCCTTGCAAACCGCATTTGATGACGGGAAGGCAGACCAGCTCTGCATCCAAACTGTTGCACTGGATTATTCCCATCATGGCTTTGGCGCCAATCTTTTCATCAGGGTAGGAGATACGCTCGAGCTGAGTAAATACGAAACCACTTACCGCGAATTCCCTGCGCAGGCAGTAAACAAGCTTACTGCAGACATGCAGGCGTTGTTTGAAAAAAATGTGATCCACCTCCGCAAGGGCGAACGCACCGAAACCGCAGAGTCAGTCATGCGCATGGCTTATCATGATCATTCAGGAAACAAGGAAGGGTATTTTTGGGCTTCCAGAAATATATGTGAGAAGGTGGATAACATGAATGATGAGCATTATTCAAGCTATCAGGAAAAGCTATTGCAGTATCACCAAAACTTTCTTCTTCATGGATTGGATGATCAGCGTTTCTCATTCACTGCCATCAAAACAAACAGCAACATTTTATTTTTGATTGTTGCGTTGCCATTTTATTTGTTGGGTACCATCATCTGGTGGATCCCATCAAGGTTAGGAAAATGGATCACCGACAAAACCGTCACCAGGATTGATTTTTATACCAGTGTTTACAATGGTGTGCTCGGATTTCTTGGCCTGATCTGGTGGTTGATTTGGCAGTTTGTTTTCTGGTTTGCAGGTCAAAAAATGCTTTGGCTCTTGATGTTTGTGTCCCCGTTATTTTGTTTCGCCGCATTGGAATGGACTGATCGCTTCTCAAAGCAAAAGGCCTTGCTCAATTACAGGTCGCAGCTTAAAAAAGACGCAGCATTCATTGAGCAAATGAAACAGTTGAGAAAAGAAATCTTGTTTGGTTAGTTGTTAAATTTATGCTGTGCTTTTCTCTTTGAAGAAAGCATTCGATCATTAGTACCTGCATCAATCCTCCAACAGGTCCGGTCTTCTTTCTTCGGTTCTTTTTAGGGCTTGGTCATATCGCCACTCTTCAATCTTTTTGTGGTCCCCACTCATGAGCACATCGGGCACTTTCCAGCCCCGAAATTCAACTGGTCTTGTATAGACTGGCGGTGCAAGCAGATTGTCCTGGAAGGAGTCGAAAAGGGCAGAGGTTTCATCATTCAGTACGCCAGGTATCAACCTGCCAATGGCATCAACAATGACTGCCGCAGCAAGCTCACCTCCACTCATCACAAAATCCCCAATGGATATTTCTTTGGTGACATAGTAATCGCGAATGCGCTGGTCAATTCCCTTGTAATGTCCGCAGATGAACAACAATGAATTTTTCAATGACAGGTTATTGGCCATGCCCTGGTTGAAGACTTCACCATCGGGTGTCAGGTAGATGATTTCGTCGAATTGGTGTAGTGCATTCAATTCTTCAATCGCATTGGCCAAGGGTTCGCACATCATGACCATTCCGGCCCCTCCGCCAAACTGGTAATCGTCCACCATGCCATATTCATTGACGGCCCACTTGCGGAGCTGGTGAATGGTGATGTTCAGCAAGCCTTTTGCAGCCGCACGTTTCATGATGGAATGTCCAAATGGACTTTCCATTAACTCGGGAACTACGCTGATGATATGAATGTTCATGATCTAAGTTGTTTAGGTAAGCCTTGGCGCTAGAGATCGGGATCCATAAAATCGCCCAGATCCCTTCGCTCTTTTTTGGTGGGTCTTCCAATTTTGGAAGGCCTTTTGCCCGAAAAGAAGGAGGCAGACTGGTAAGCAATCCTTTCCACTTCTTCAGGTGCTGTCAGGTCTTCATAGTGCTTGATGGCTTCACTGTATTGAACCCTGGAATGCAACAATGAAATGACTTTGATGGTCCATTTTTTCTCTTCGGTCTTCACTTCATAAATGTCTCCGGCCTTGACCCCCCTGGAGGCCTTTACGCTTTCCTCATTCATCTTCACCCTTCCTTTTTCACATGCCGCACTGGCAGCTGTTCTTGTTTTGAACAGCCGGATTGACCAGAGGTATTTGTCCAGGCGGAGTTTCTCTTTTTCCATTTTATCGCTTCCTTCACAAAATTAACCATTTGAGTATAAGTGAACTTTGCTATTTTTCGGTTTCAAGTCAAATACAATGAAAATGAAGCCATTCAACACCCTTGCCATCCTGTTCAGTTTATTGATATGCCAAGCTAGTACGCTACAGGCCCAATCCAAAACGCAGTGGTCTGCAGACGGAACAGGAATATTTTCACTGAGTAAAAATGCCCTGATCAAAACAGATGTATTGACTGGCAATGTTGATACCATCATCGGTGCCTTGGTATTGAACAAGGCTGATCTTTTCAAAAAAACGGACAATTATTCCTGGAATGAAAAGACCAGGCAATTGCTGGTATTTGCCAATACTGCAAGGGTTTGGCGCTACAATACAAAAGGTGATTATTGGCTCTATGACAACAACACAAAAAAATGGCAACAGCTCGGAAAGTCAAGGCCTGCCCAGACCCTGATGTTTGCTAAACTGTCTCCTGATGGAAAAAAGGCAGCCTATGTTTCAGAACAGAATGTATATGTTGAAGACCTGAAAACTGGTGCCATCAAGGCTTTGACGACTGATGGCAACAGGCGCATGATCAACGGCACTTTTGATTGGGTCTATGAAGAGGAGTTTGCTTGCCGTGATGGATTCAGGTGGAGCCCTGACAGCAAGAGAATTGCTTTTTGGCAGGTAAATGCTGATGGAACCAAGGATTTCATGATGATGGACAACACTTCTGGTATTTACTCAAAGCCCATCCCGGTAGAGTATCCCAAAGTAGGAGAGGCACCTTCAGCCGTGAGGATTGGGGTGATTGATCTTGCTACCGGCAAGAAAACATGGATGGCTGTTCCCGGAGACCAGCGCCAGTACTATATTCCGCGAATGGAGTGGGCTGGCAATGAGGAGTTGATCATCCAACAGCTCAACAGGAAACAAAACGAAAGCAGGCTCTACCTGGCCAACGCTGGAACTGGTAAGGGCTATTCTATACATGAAGAAAAAGATGCTGCATGGATTGATATTCTGCCTTCAATTGATGACGATTACAGCTATGGCGGATGGGACTGGCTTGATGAGGGCAAGTCCTTTCTTTGGGTCTCCGAGCAGGACGGATGGCGACATTTGTACCGCATGTCCCGCAATGGAAAAGAATCTATCCTCCTGACCAAAGGAAATTTTGACGTCATCGAAATTGCAGCCGTAAAGGAAAAAGAGGGATTTGTTTATTACTATGCCTCTCCCGAAAATGCCACCCAGAAATACCTTTTCCGTTCAAGATTGGATGGAAAAGCTTTACCAGAAAGAATTACACCGCTTGCCCAACCAGGTACCCACCAATACGATATTTCACCTGTAGCTGATCTTGCCTTTCACAGTTTCTCAAACCACAAGGTGCAGTGGACATCCGAGGCCATCAGGCTTAGCACCCATCTTGATGCTGCAGGAAAAAGTGAAGTGCAAAATGCAGTAAGCAAAGCAGCCAGCACGCCTTCACCCATTGAATTTTTCAAGATCAAAACGGATGAAGGTGTTGAGATGGACGGATGGATGGTGAAGCCGGAAAATTTCAATCCAGCCAAAAAATATCCAGTTGTTTTCTTTGTTTACTCTGAACCTGCAGGGGCCAATGTGATTGATCGTTTTGGCGCGGGAAGGAACAGGTTGTATGCCGGCGACATGCGCAAGGATGGCTATGTATATGTAACCATCGACAACCGCGGCACGCCAGCCCCCAAGGGCCGTGAGTGGAGAAAGTCCATCTACAGAAAAATTGGTATTGTGAACATTGATGACCAGGCCAATGCCGCCAAAGAAGTGTTCAAGATGGGCTTTATTGATACCAGCCGCGTTGCCGTCTGGGGATGGAGTGGAGGCGGTTCTGCCACCTTGAACCTCATGTTCAGGTATCCTGAAATCTACAAGACAGGGATCTCCATCGCAGCTGTTGCGAATCAGCTGACCTATGACAATATTTACCAGGAACGCTACATGGGATTGCCCCAGGAAAACCGTGAAGATTTTGTCAAAGGGTCACCCATTACCCATGCAAAGAACCTCAGGGGAAATCTCTTGTACATCCACGGCACAGGCGATGACAATGTGCATTACCAGAATGCAGAAATGTTGCAGAATGAATTGATCAAATACAACAAGCAATTCCAGTTCATGTCATACCCCAACAGAAGCCATAGCATCTCAGAAGGAGAAGGCACTACGAGGCATTTGTCAACGCTTTATACCAATTATCTCAAACAATATTGTCCTCCTGGAGGAAGGTAAGATTGTTGAAGGAAAACTCGGCTTGTTGAATTGGTTGAAGAAGTTAAACCAGTCTGATATATACAGCGTATTTTAAGGCAAGTGAGCGCTGACAGGAAAAGTTTTTATAAGTGTTGGAGAGCAAATTCTCTCATGTCCTTGTTCTCTAAAACTTCTTTTGAATGTCCATTCATACCCACGCTATACATGGTTGCAGCAAGTTGTTGGTCTGTTATGCTTACATTATTGCCAAGCAATTTTAGGATTGGATAGAGCAGCCTTGATAGCGTGTAAAAGAAATTGGGTTCTTTTCTTTTTGTTGTGGGGTAAATATATCCAGGCCTGAAAGAATAAAACGAATTAAAGCCCAATCCAGCAAGTGCATTTTCAATAGCCCCTTTGTCTCTTGCAAATTGCATTTTACTTTTTTCAGTTCTATCAGCCCCTTGGCCACTCAATAAACAGAAACTAGCGTTTGGCGATTTTTCATGAATGGATTTAGCCAAATTGAAAGGATAGTCATAATTGATTTTTCTAAATTCCTCTGCAGGGACGGCGCCTGTATAGACCCCCAAGCAATAAAAGACAATATCAACACCAGAAAATAAATGAGCCAAATGATGATATTCCAGAAAATCATCGACGATTACTTCCTTGTATTTTTCATAGCTGCGGTGCGTGGTTTTTCTGACAAGGACAATGACCTCATCAACTTCATTGCTATTCAAACATGATTGAAGCAAAATACCACCAATCATTCCTGTACTGCCGGTGATAATTACTTTCTTTTTCATTTTGCTCCTGTAAGCTTAAATAATATGTCCTTTAACCCATAAACCTTAACCTCACTCCCCCGCAAAGAACTGATGAAAATAAGGTATCGTTTCAATGCCTTTGTAGAAATTGAACAGGTCGTATTTCTCATTGGGAGAATGCAGGTTGTCGCTGTCGAGACCAAATCCCATGAATACGATTTTTACCCCAAGTTCCTTTTCAAACAAGGAACAGATGGGAATGCTGCCACCACCACGCACAGGTACTGGCGCCTTTCCAAAGGTATGTTCGATGGCTTTGGATGCAGCCTGATAGCCCTTAGAATCAATGGGCGTCAGGTAAGGCTCTCCGCCATGGTGTTCGGTGGCATTGACTGTTACTCCTGCAGGCGCAATCTTCCTGAAGTAATCCAAGAGGATGGCAGTAATTTTTTCAGATGACTGGTTGGGAACCAAACGGGCTGAGATTTTTGCCGTAGCCTTTGAAGGCAACACGGTCTTGGCCCCTTCTCCTGTGTAACCTCCCCAGATGCCGTTTACTTCAATTGTGGGGCGAATACCTGTCCTTTCGTTGGTGCTGTATCCTTGCTCACCATAGACGGCATCGATGCCCAGGTCTTTTTTATATTCATTTTCATCAAATGGTGCCGCTGCCATCAGTGCACGTTCTGCAGCACTTGATTCCAGCACATCATCATAAAATCCAGGAATGGTGATGCGGTTCTGCTCATCATGGCAGGAGGCAATCATCCTGGCCAGGATGGTGGCAGGATTTGCTACCGCGCCACCGTATACGCCACTGTGCAGGTCTCGGTTGGGTCCTGTCACTTCCACTTCGATATAGCTCAAACCCCTTACACCTGTATCAATAGATGGGGTATCCATGCTGATCATGGCAGTATCACTGATCAGCACCACATCGGCTTTCAGCAAGTCATGGTGGCTGGCCACAAATTTCCCCAGGTTAGGAGAACCAATTTCTTCTTCCCCTTCAATGCAAAACTTGATATTGGTTTTCAAGGCATTGTTCCTGACCATCACTTCCAAAGCCTTGACATGCATGTAAAACTGTCCCTTGTCATCACAAGCGCCGCGTGCAAAAATTTTGCCATCCTTGATAACGGGTTCAAAAGGACCACTGTGCCAGAGTTCCAATGGGTCGGCAGGTTGAACATCATAATGACCATAAACAAGCACTGTTGGAAAGGAGGGATCAACCATCTTTTCTCCATACACAATCGGGTGTCCATCTGTTTGATGGATCTCGGCGAGGTCTGCTCCTGCATCCAACAAGGATTGTTTTACGGCTTCAGCACAGCGTATCATATCACCCTTGTGTTCGCTGTTGGCACTGATAGAGGGAATCCTTAACAGGTCCAACAATTCATTCAGGAAACGGTCTTTGTTTTGGTCAATATATTGTTTCATTTATTATTGTGTTTTAGCTACACATTAGATTTCATAATATTTTAACAGAAAAATTTTGTAATTCCAAAACCCTCCCTATATTTGATACACGATTGCGTGTCATATTTTCAGCCTTTGTGAATTCTACTCTTCAAAAAGTGGTTTTTGCAAAGGCTGAATCCTTTTTAGGGCATTCCTGAAATCATCATTTTCCCAACAATCTTCCTTCCACAAATTTCCAGTTCACGAGGTTGAACCAGTTGCTCACATACTCAGCACGCCTGTTCTGGTACTTGAGGTAATAGGCATGTTCCCAAACGTCAAGGCCCAGCAATGGCAAGCCTTTTATGGGAGAAACATCCATCAGTGGATTGTCTTGGTTAGGAGTAGAACCGATCTGCAATTTCCTCTCGCCATCCAGGTAAAGCCAGGCCCATCCACTGCCAAACCGGGTCATGGCCGCATCACTCATCTTGGTTTTGAAGTTTTCAAAACTGTTGAAAGTGGACATCAGCGCCTGTTTCAACGGACCTTCGTGCAATGCAGTGCCGGGTGCCTGCATGCTTTTCCAAAAAAGTTCATGGTTGTAATGTCCGCCACCATTGTTGCGCAATTTGGCAGAGTATTTTGAAATATTGCTGAGGGCAGTTTCCAGGCTGGTGTTTTCACCTTTGAACTCCGCCAATGCAGCATCGTTCAGGTTCTTGGTATAGGCTGCAGCATGCTTGGTATGGTGTATCTCCATGGTCATGGCGTCCACATAAGGCTCCAGTGCGTTGTAGGCATAGGGGAGTGGGGTTTGTACAAATGGAGTGGGTTGTATGGACGCGTTGGCCAATAGGGAGCCAGGAACCATTCCCAATGCTCCTGCTGCCATGGTTCCCTTTACGGTGGTGCTGATGAATTTTCTGCGTGAGCTGTTGGTATGCATGGTATTTTATTTATGGTAAAGTTGAGGATCCTGTTGCAATCTTTGGTTTGAAAAGGCCACGTATTTTTCTGAAAAAGCGGAAATAATATTCATTGTTGAACAACTGGGAATCGTTCATGGCTTTGTACACCAAAAACAATCCGATGGGTAGTAGGACGATGCTGGAGAGCCAGATGCCCAGGAATGGACCCATGATGTCCTGTTTGACAAATTTTTCTCCGAACATGTTCAAGAGATGGAAGACCAGAAAGAACACTACTGCCACTACCAAGGGCATACCGAGTCCCCCTTTTCTGATGATAGAGCCCAGTGGTGCACCAATCAGGAACAGTACGATGCAGGCAAAGGAGAGTGAATATTTCTTGTGCCACTGCAATCTGTAAAAACGCCAGTCCCTTTCTCTTTGCTCATGGTCGGCCGCAATCAATTCAAGAGAGCTCTTGACCAAATTGATTTTATCAGCCGCTTTGGTGAAGGCAACATTTATGGCAGAATCAGGAAGGTTGTATCCATAGGTTTTGGCTTTTTGAGGCCGGCCTGGTTTTCCTGCCTTCCACCCTTTCTCAAAATATTTTCCGAACAAGTAATAGCTGGTGATCTCCTTGTTCATGCGCACAGATTCAATCCGCTTGATCTCCTTGCCAATGGAGTCGGTTGATTTTTGAAGTTGTCTGACATTCAGCATTTCATAGCTGCTCTTGAACATACTGTCAGGGGTTTTGAGCACGTCGAAACTGCTCAGGTCAAATACTTTCTTGTATTTCTTGAAACCCAGGCGGTAGTAGTCTGTCTGCTTGGTATTGTATGGCCCTTTTTCCTGGTAGCGCCATCCGTTTTCAAGATCAAATTCAAGAAATCGCTTGTCATCGCTCACACTCATTTTTCCTTTCTCTGCGATGATGATGTTGTCCTGCAGGGAATATTGGTTCTCGTAAATCACCACCTTGCTGATGCTGTTGCCATCATTTTCCTTTTTACCTACTTTGATGGCAAAGCCAGGGATCTTGTCGTAAAAAATACCCTCCTTTATGTCAAAGGCAGGTTTGGCTACCCTGATGTCATAGAGCATGGTCGTAAACTTCAGGTTGGCAACAGGCATCACGTAATTGGAAATCAGGAAGGCCAGGATACTGATGACAACCGAAATGGCCAAAAGAGGGCGCATGAACCTCAGCAAGGGGATTCCGGCCGATTTAATCGCAACGAGTTCAAAGCTTTCGCCAAGGTTGCCGAAAGTCATGATGGAGGAAATCAGGATGGCGAGCGGGAGTGCCAATGGTATGGCAGTTACGGTAACATAAGATGTCAATTCAAGAATGCTCGTGAGATCAAGCCCTTTTCCTACCAGGTCATCAATGTATTTCCAAAAAAATTGCATCACCAACACGAAGAGTGTGATGAAGAAGGTCGCGATGAATGGACCGATGAATGCTTTTAAAACGAGTTTATCAAGCTTCTTGAACATTGTTAATTACCCAGCCTGTGGAACAGATCATGTACTTGTACACCCCAAAGCCTTGACTGGTCGGCAATTTCCTTTTTTTCTGCGAAATCCTTGATGACCAGGATGGTCTGGCTGCTGACTTCTGATTTTTCGATTGAAAACTCGAAATATTCGTTTTGGGGGGCATGGAGCCAATGAAAACGGATGAATTTATTTTCCTCTGCCTCCAGCACTTCAGCTTTTTCAACTGAACCATTCCAGGAAAAGCTGAAAACGGTATCCCTTTCATCCACCTTATCGGCAAACCATTCCTGCAATCCGGCAGGGGTTGACAGGAATTCATACAAGATGCTGGGTGAACATCTCACGGGGTACTCTATGGAAAATAACTGTTTGCTCATGTTGTTTGGTATTGGTCTCTAATCACGGTTGATCTGCCTGCACCCTGCAATGATAGAAAAATATCGGAATTGAAAAAATATAATTTGATGTTTCTTTCCAACTTTTTACCCGTGATTTTCCCCATTTCAAAATGGTGTTTTTACGGAGTTGAATATCAGCGTTTTATGTCTGATTTTCAATTTTGAGACTGCTTGACGGCGTCATTTAACAATATTTTCGCAATAATCACGTTTAGTTAGGGTTAAGAACCGTCCTTAAGAAAATTAATTTAAAATCCATCCCATGAGCATGCGCCAACTGCGTATAGGTCAATCCATCACCTTACGCGAATCCCCAAGTCTTGAAAAATACCTTCAGGACATCAGCAAAGTACCCATGATCAGCGCAGAAGAGGAAGTCAGGTTGGCAGATTTGATCAGAAAAGGAGACCAGTCAGCATTAGAACAACTTACAAAAGCCAACCTGCGCTTCGTCGTTTCGGTGGCAAAACAATACCAACACCAGGGATTATCACTTTCAGACCTGATCAATGAGGGAAACCTGGGGTTGATCCGCGCTGCAAAAAGATTTGACGAAACCAAAGGATTCAGGTTCATTTCATACGCCGTTTGGTGGATTCGCCAGAGCATCCTGCAGGCCTTGGCAGATCAGTCGCGCATCGTCAGGGTTCCCTTGAACAGGGTTGGTGTCCGCAACAAGATTGCCAGGGCCGCCCAGCACCTTGAGCAGGATTTCGAAAGGGAGCCAACGGCTGAAGAAATATCTGAGTACCTTGAAATTGACCTTGAAGAGGTTTCCTCAACCATCAACCTGGCCAACAGGCATGTCAGCATTGATTCTCCTGTAGGAGAGGATGGGGAAGGCACCATGATTGATGTGATGGAAAACAAGGAAGCTGATGCTGCAGACCATGAAATCCAGCATGAATCCATGCATTATGAAATTGAGCTGGCCCTCCGCAGTTTGCCAGAAAAACAGCAGAAAGTGATCAGGTGCTTGTATGGAATTGGAATGGATCGCCCCATGGGCATGGAAGATATTGGTGCAGAGTGCAACCTCACCCGTGAAAGGGTAAGGCAGATCAGGGACAAGGCATTGGAGGCTTTGCGGTATACGGCCAATACGATGCGCCTGAGAACCTTCCTCTAAGCACATTGCTCATCCGACTTTCGGTTGCCCATTCAAGCTGGCCCAGAAGGCGAAGGAAAACTAAATGCAGAATCATTAACTTTGCAAGAATGAACATCCCATGGTGTTCATTTTTTCATTAAAGCCGGAAGATCATGTTTGAAAATTTAAGTGAAAAGATAGCCTCGGCCTTTAAGCAAATCAAGGGCGAAGGCAGAATATCAGACCTCAATGTAGCCAATACCGTCAAGGATATCCGCAAGGCATTGTTGGATGCAGACGTCAACTTCAAAATTGCCAAGGAATTCACCGATAAAGTGAAGGAAAAGGCCATGGGCCAGAAAGTATTGACTGCAGTAAGCCCTGGTCAGCTCATGATCAAGATTGTGCAGGATGAACTGACAGAATTGATGGGCGGAATGGCCAGCGGGTTCAATGCCACTGGTAATCCGGCCATCATCCTCATTGCTGGTTTGCAGGGTTCAGGTAAGACCACTTTCAGTGGAAAGTTGGCCAATTACCTCAAGACACAAAAAGGGAAATCCCCCTTGCTTGTAGCGGCCGATGTATACAGGCCTGCAGCCATTGATCAGCTCAAGGTTTTGGGTGGACAGATAGGCGTTGATGTATATGCCGAGCCTGAAAACAAGGATCCAAGGGCTATCGCCGAAAATGCACTCAAACAAGCAAAGACCACCAATAAAAATGTAGTCATTATCGATACTGCCGGCCGTTTGGCCATCGATGAGGTCATGATGAATGAGGTTGCAGGTCTCAAAGCAGCACTGCAACCACAGGAAATTCTTTTTGTGGTGGATTCAATGACCGGACAGGATGCAGTGAATACAGCCAAGGCATTCAATGAAAGGCTTGATTTTACAGGTGTTGTCCTCACCAAACTGGATGGAGACACCAGGGGTGGTGCGGCCTTGACCATTAAATATACTGTTCAGAAGCCCATCAAGTTCATCAGCAGTGGTGAAAAGATGGAGACATTGGATGTCTTCCATCCAGACCGTATGGCCCAGCGTATTCTCGGAATGGGTGATATCGCTTCTTTGGTGGAAAGGGCACAGGCACAGTTTGACGAAGAACAGGCCAAGAAGCTGGAGAAAAAAATCAGGAAGAACCAATTTGATTTTCAGGACTTCTTGGATCAACTGCAGCAGATCAAAAAAATGGGTAACCTCAAAGACCTGATGGGCATGATTCCCGGAATGGGCAAGGCCATGAAAGACATTGACATCAGTGATGATGCCTTTAAAGGGGTGGAATCCATCATCAGCTCCATGACCCCTTTCGAAAGGTCCAATCCAGACGTCATTGACCTCAAGCGCAAGCAACGCATTGCCAAAGGTTGTGGAAGGGATATGAATGAGGTTAATCAATTCTTTAAACAGTTTGAGCAAATGAAGCAAATGATGAAGGGGATGAACAACATGCCTTCCATGCCCCGGATGGGAGGTAGGCGATAAACATTAAATGGGAAGAATGTTTTATGATGTTTTTCACGTTTTTTACTGACAGATGTTTTTGGTAGTTCTTCCCTAATACCTATATTTGCACCTCGATTCGAAACAATTTTATTCACCACCCACTAAAAATTTTTATTTTTTATGGCTGTCAAAATCAGACTCCAACGTCACGGAAGCAAAAAGCGTCCATTTTACTTCATCGTAGTAGCAGATGCACGCGCACCTCGCGATGGTAAATTCATCCAGAAGATCGGTACTTACAATCCGCTCACTCATCCCGCAACTGTATTGGTAGACCGTCAGAAGTCACTTGAGTGGCTGAACAATGGGGCACAACCAACAGATACTGTTCGCAAGATCCTGTCAACCAAAGGTGTTCTTTTCTTGAAGCATTTGCTTCGTGGAGTTGACCTTGGCTTGTTTGATCATGCTACAGCAATGACCAAGTTTGAAGCATGGCACCAGGAGCAGGAATCAAAAACAAGGGCTCGTCAAGAAGCTGCCGCCCGCGAACGCCGTCAAAGGCCTCGTCAGGCTGCTGCCAGCCGTCCAATCCCTGTTCAAGTTGCAGAACCTGAACAAACTGAACAGCCAGACGCTCCTTCAGCTGAATAAGACAAAAAACAAAATCAAAAGCCTCGTTCCAAACGGGGCTTTTTTATGTCATGGAAAATTATCTAAGCATTGGAAAGCTTGCTGCCACCTTTGGGGTGAAGGGAGAGGTAGTCTTGGAGCACCATCTCGGTGAAGATGCCAGCCTTGATGGAGTGGTGGCTATCTTTATTGAGGAATTTACAGGCAAGTTCATCCCCTATTTTGTTTCCGGATACAAAACCAAATCTGGAACTGAGATGATCCTCAGTCTGGAAGGAATCGAAAGCCCGGAAAGCGCCAAGCGTTTTCTTCGCAAAAAAATATGGCTGAAGGAAGAAGATGTCAAAAAGACTGCTTCTGCCACTGCACCCATTTCCATGCTGGGTTTCATGGTCTATGACAAGAAAAAACCTTTGTCTACTGTGTTGGAAGTAATTGAGCAACCAGTTCAGATCCTCCTTCGCATCGAGATGCAGGGAAAAGAAGTGTTGGTTCCGCTAAATGAAAGCACGCTTGATAAAATAGACCACAAACAAGAGAAAATTTACGTGACACTGCCAGATGGATTGCTTGATATTTATCTAAATTGAGTTGACATTTCCTTCTCATCATGGCTGGTCAGCAACCCTATATTGCCCATTTCGACCTGGACGCTTTTTTCGTTTCAGTGGAGAGAATCCTCGACCCTTCATTGGTTGGAAAAGCATTGATTCTAGGAGGTTCCAGGGAAAGAGGGGTTGTCAGTACTTGCAGTTATGAAGCCAGAAAATTTGGAGTGCATTCTGCCATGCCCATGGCGAGGGCGGTTGCGCTCTGTCCACATGCCATTGTAATGCAGGGTACCCGTGGACAATACAGCAAATTTTCACAATGGGTCACCGATATCATTGCAGCCAAATCTCCTCTTTACGAGAAAGCCTCCATCGATGAGTTTTATATCGACCTGACTGGCATGGACAGGTTCTTTGATCCCCTCCAATGGACAATCGATCTGCGCAAGGAAATCATGGAAACCACTGGCTTGCCCATTTCCTTTGGGCTGGCATCCAACAAGATGGTCGCAAAAATGGCTACCAATGCTGCCAAACCCAATGGTTTTTTGCAGGTACTCCCTGGGAAGGAAAAAGAATTTCTTGCTCCACTGCAAGTTGGAGAGATACCAGGAGTGGGAGAACACATGTTGAAAACCATGCATTCCCTTGGTATCATGACCATCAGTGATCTTTCTGTCTATCCCCAACACTTGTTAGAACAGAATTTTGGCAAATACGGGGAGGTTTTACTGCAAAAAGCCAATGGTATTCACTCGGGTACAGTGCATCAATTTCATGAGGCAAAGTCAATTTCAACAGAACATACATTTTCAGAAAACAGTGCAGACATGGACTTTCTCCAAGCCGAACTGATTCGGATGACAGAAAAACTGGGTCATGAACTGAGAGAAGATAACAAGATGACCAAATGTGTTGCTGTAAAAATAAGGTACCCCGATTTTGAAACCCATACCCGGCAAATGGCCATTGCACCCAGTTCTTACGATGATGAACTGATCAAGGTGGTCAAAGACCTTTTTGCAAACCTCTACAAACAAAAGCACCCCGTCAGGTTGATAGGTGTCAGGTTCACCGAACTGACATCCACCAGTCTTCAGACCGATCTTTTTGAAAACAGGGTTCGAAAAGCTGATTTATATACTGCCATTGATGCAGTGAAATTGCGTTTTGGAAAAAAGTCAGTGGGGAGAGGCGGATAAAATAAAAGTCTACTTATTTTATAGAGTAATAGATTGTCCCTATATTTGCAGTATTAAATCAATACAGCATGTCAATACATTTAGGCGATACAGCACCCAATTTTACGGCAGAAACAACCGAGGGAACCATTGACTTCCACGCCTATCTTGGGGACAGTTGGGGGGTATTGTTTTCCCATCCAGCCGATTTTACACCCGTTTGCACCACTGAGCTGGGCAGAACGGCCTTGCTCAAAGAGGAGTTCGCCAAAAGAAATGTAAAAGTACTGGCAGTCAGTGTCGATCCATTGGACAAACATGTTCAATGGGTGAAGGATATCAATGAAACACAGCACTGTTCCGTGGATTTCCCCATCATCGCGGATGAGAACCGTACAGTGGCCTCTCTCTATGACATGATCCATCCGAATGCGTCTGCAACATTTACTGTACGTTCGCTTTTCATCATCGGGCCGGATAAAAAAATCAAGCTTTTTATTACCTACCCGGCATCAACAGGAAGAAATTTTGTAGAAGTCTTGAGGGTGATTGACTCGCTGCAACTTACTGCAAACCATAGTGTTGCCACACCTGCAGATTGGAAAGAAGGAGAGAATGTTATTGTTGTGCCTGCTGTCAGTACAGAGGATGCCATACTGAAATTTCCCAAGGGTGTTCAAATCGTAAAACCCTACCTCAGGTACACACCACAGCCTGAATAGGCAGGTCAGTTAGGGGGTCAATTTTATTTCTATCCCGGTAAACGGCCAAACCCCTCAAGGAATCATTACCTTTGCAGCATGTCTAAGCACAATATCCGCAGCTTCAGCAAGGAAGAAATCGGAGAATACCTTGAGTCAATAGGGGAGAAAAAGTTTCGTTTGCAGCAAATATGGGAATGGTTATGGCAAAAGCATGCCTTCGATTTTCAGTCCATGTCCAATCTATCTAAAGAGCTGAGGACCAATTTAGAAGAGAAATTCACCTTTCCCTCCCTGTCCATCGATACCAAGCAAGTGAGTGAGGACGGAACGGTAAAAACCCGCTTCAAAACCCACGATGGTTTCAAGGTGGAAGGGGTGTTGATCCCGACTGCAGAAAGGCTTACTGCCTGTGTTTCCTCCCAGATCGGTTGCAGCCTGAGCTGCAAATTCTGTGCAACCGGCTTCATGGAAAGGGAAAGAAACCTTTCTTTTGATGAGATTTATGATGAGGTCGTCCTGCTCAACCAGCAGGCCATGAGCATTTACGGGAAGAAATTGACCAATATTGTTTTCATGGGCATGGGTGAGCCATTGCTCAACTACAAGAACGTGCTGAAGGCCATTGAAAGGATCACTGCACCGGATGGACTGGCAATGGGCTCCAGGAGGATTACCGTTTCCACTGCAGGGGTTTCTAAAATGATCCGTCAGTTGGGTGATGACCAGGTCAAGTTCAAACTTGCTGTTTCATTGCATGCCGCCAACGACAAGAAGCGCAATGAAATCATGCCCATCAATGAAACCAATGACCTGAAAACATTGATTGATGCATTGAACTATTTTTACAAGCAAACAAAAAGCGAGATAACATTCGAGTATATCCTGTTTGACAATTTCAATGACTCACTTGAAGATGCTGCGGAGTTGATGAAGATTTACAGGCAGGTACCTGCAGACCTGGTCAACATCATTGAATACAACCCCATCGAGTTGGCAAGATTCAAGAAACCCAATGAAGAAAAAACAGAAGCCTTCATGCAGTTCCTTGACAAGAACCGTGTCAATGCAAGGCTCCGCAGAAGCAGAGGCAAGGACATTGATGCCGCTTGCGGACAACTCGCCAACAAATAAAAAGTTTTCAACCCTCATCCCTCATCCTGTTGTAAAACAGCAAAACAAAAAACATGAAACGTACAGACAATTTTTCCAAGTTCGCAGCCCGAAAAAGCAATGCAGCCATCAAGGAAGAGTTCCGCCAGGAGAAAAAGAAATTCAAAAAAGAAAGGTCAGAAGCCATTGAAAAGAAAAAGCTGGAGTTGCGCAAAGCTGCAGCTGCAGACAAGGACGTTTCAAAAAATCGATCCGAGTCCAGCGAGCTTCGTCCTGCCATTACCGTGCGGAAGCAAGACAAGACAATGCCCCTCAACAAATATGTGGCCCACTGTGGCGTTTGCTCCAGAAGGGACGCCGTTCCTTTGATCAAGGAAGGCAAGATGCGGGTGAACGATGTGGTGATCCTCGAGCCTGGCTTCAAGGTCAATCCCAATGATGTTGTCACATTCGCAGGCAAAAAAATTGTTCCTGAAAAAAACCTGGTTTACATCTTACTGAACAAGCCAAAGGATTATATCACCACGCTTGATGATCCAGAAGGAAGAAAAACCGTGCTGGACCTGCTCAGGGGTGTAACTGCCGAGAGAATATTTCCAGTTGGCAGGCTGGACCGCAACACCACAGGTGTGCTGTTGTTGACCAATGACGGAGACCTCACACAAAAATTATCTCACCCTTCCCATGAAGTGAGAAAGATATACGAAGTAAAACTTGACAAGCCCTTGGGTAAACTTGATTTCGAAAGAATTCTCAGGGGGCTTGACCTGGAAGATGGTTTTGTAAGGGCTGATTCTCTTGCGTACACCGATCCCAAAGACAAATCAATCATTGGCATTGAGTTGCACAGTGGCAGAAACCGTATTGTAAGGCGTATGTTTGAATCGCTGGGATATGATGTCAGGAACCTTGACCGTGTGATGTTTGGCAACCTCACCAAGAAAAATGTGGAACGCGGCAAATGGCGTTACCTGGTGGAGAAAGAAATCAGGTTATTGAAGTTCATGAACAGTTCTTTTATCAAAAAGACGCCGGAAGATCCTGAAGAGAAAATCCTTGTAAAGCGCGGCCAGACGGCAGCTGCAAGGCCTGGGAAAAAAGAGAATTGGGATCAAGATGCTCCTGCAAAGACCGAGAAAAAGGAAAAACGGGTA
>JACCDW010371488.1_pt1 | contig 19329 bp, 27 predicted proteins | sample 7449781 | NCBI WGS metagenome assembly JACCDW01 (sample SAMN15323449, study PRJNA562643) | freshwater metagenome | isolation source: river surface water | place: USA:Blue River Watershed | collected 2017-08-18
CCACAGTTAAAGCAATGATAGCTAACAGCATCGCCACCATTTACAATAAATCCGCCACGCTGACGTGTATCCGCACCAGTGCCATTATGCACACAACAGGGCGCATTGAAGCTGATCCAACCGCTAGGGGTGTGCTTCCTTTTCGGAGGTAGATAGGATAATAGAGTGTCAGCAATCAGGCTCATACAGCCTTATTTTAACTGGCTACAGTAAAATAGTCAACTGTTCCGGCTGTCTTGATATAGCAAACTCTTAGATAAGTGACATCGGTTGTGTCGATATCGGAAAATAACACTGGTGTACTTCTTGCTGTGGTGAATACTTGTGTCTGTACAGCAGTATCCAAAAATGCTTCGTGTCCAAGACTTTCTTTTTTGGTTGTTTGGATTTTGATTGTGCCTACAAATCCTGTGACATACACTGAAATGTCTGCCTGTACTGTAGGTATTGCTTCGTAGAATTTTACTGGTACTGTGCTACTGTAATAGGTAACTGTGCGTTCTTCAAATGTGCGACCATTATAATTTGTTTCTTGTTGGAATGTATCAAAACGTCTGACTTCCCTAGATGTAGGAACAATACCATCCAATAAGTCTATGAATCCCTGTGCGCCATATTTTGTATCACCATAAAGTAGAGTTTTGGTATTATCTGCATTTAGGATATAGCTGGTAAATTTCAAGTGTTGTGGATCTAAATTAGCCAAATCTGCTTCGGGTATTGTAATACGTGCGACCCCTTTGACACAATCAGTGCTGCCATCATCTACTACAGTAGCATTGTAAGTCTCTACTTCTCTACTGGTCTGATCCATGATAACAAATTTAACTGTTTTGCCAAATATATCTACACGTTTCTGGTCACCGTTCTTAACTTCTAGTTCTAGGACGTTATCAACGCCTTTGTAAATTTTTATAGGTTTTTGGTACACAATTTTCCACTCCACAGGACAAGTTGCAGGATCTAGCGCCACATCTGCTATGACCTCAATTCGGTTTGGATATAAATAACTTGAAATTTTTTGCATTGGGGTAATCCTTAAACATATTTATCATGCCTAAGAAGCTTAAAGAAACAACAGAAGAACACTTGCCATTTATCAGCGTTATAAACTACGGTGAGCAGGAATACATAGGAATCATAATAAACCAAGACCAATATGTGACCAGCTTCTACGACATCAATGCCCTGAGAACCCCAGAAGAAAAGAGCGCATTCTTACTAGTAGGTGAAACTTGGTGGTGGGAAAGTAATAGACAAGTGCCCATTAACATATTTTTAAGAACCGAGGTCGAACCTTTTAGATACTGTGTAAAGACATTTAACAGCAAAGATGTTCGAGTTATATTAGGACCAGTAGTAAACTTGCTAAATCTAAGTGTACGCAGAGTAAAACGCAAAAGCGTTCAATTAGTTAGAAAACGTTAATTATACCCATAGCTGACTGCTTCACAGATCTGATTCATCTGTACCACAATAGCATGAGCATAGGCCACAGCATGTGCCTTCTTAAAATAGTATTCACCGTTCTCCGGTTTCGTCCAAATCTCCTGCCCAATCTCTGTCCAAGTCTTGCCAATTAGGTGTTTCTTTGCTGGGCGGATCAAAGCGATACACATCGCCAATTCTTCTACACTTTGTGGTTTCATTTTCCTCATCAACCATCCATGCCCATTTACGTGAAATAGTAAATCCGTGAAATCGTCTTGTTCCAGTAGGTCCCATAGCGGCTCCGTATTCATTAGTCGTACTAGTTCTTCTTCACTGCTAATTTTTTCATAAATGCTGACATTTAAAAAGTCAACTTTAAAGTATCCTCGATCTTCGGCAGTTTTATAATCTATACCTGCAATATTAGTTATAGGGTCATTAGGAACGCTATGCGGATATATGCCTGTGTTGTGATGTGTAAACCCGTCATCGGTATCTCTACGAGCCCTAACGTGCTGTACAATTTCTAAAATGCGATCTCTGTTAGCGAAGTCAATATCAATATCTGGCATTATAGATTTGACTCCTTTACTACTTGTTTAACTAGTTCTACATCATCTGGATGTTTAGCAAACTTTTTACGCCAAAATTCTGGATCAATGGTTGCACCTATAGCACTTAGCTGTTCATCATTAAAGTTACTTAATAGTTTTTTACCGCTGGCACAGTTCAATACTAGCCATGGACTAACTTTACCATCTTTAATATCAAATACAGATCTACTTACACTTACATAACTGAAATAATGATTCCAAACGCTATTATTTTTTTCGGCCCAATCCATCATATGACCAATACTTCTTTGTAGTGCTACCTCTACTGGTTCAGTCTTTACTAGATATAATACGTATTGTTCATAAAGCCCATCTCTACACCAGTGATCCAATTTAACGCCACTTTTAACTACATAGTCTATGTATTGATCTGGATATAGGGGGTTTACATTATGTACAAAACTTCCAAACTTTATGAAGGCGTTGTAGTAAGGACTTCTTGCAAAGTCATCATATTCTTTAGGCTTATCCTGCTTTTGTACCAGTTGATAAAATCTGTTATACGCTTGGAACGCAACCTGCACATGCTTTTCATTACGTGCAAGATGCCTGCGTTTTTGTTCACACATATGCACTATCAAAGTTTTTTCTTTCATAAACTTTGAACTGCAATGCGGACAAATGTACTGTTGTTCCATTAATTTAAGATTAAACATTAGATATACTTGGCAATTTTTTTATCATCCCAGCACTCAGCTTCTGCTAATGCTTTTAATTCCTTAGTTGAATAAAGTTCAGCCATTAACTCTAACTCATCATTCTTTTTATTGGGGTATAGTTCTTGCAATAACTTTAGGCTTTTTGTTTCGGCTTTTTTTCGTTTGTATCCGATCCACTCATGAAAGAACACAGTCTTTCCATCATAATTACACATACACAGCAACTGCCAAAGAAGTTTAGGATGCTTCTGTAATGTGGCCCAGTGTTTGTTAAAGTACTCATTTACAGCAAGAACAAAGTGTTCTTGTTTTTCCCTCTTTTGTCCTTTAACATTACTAATATATCTGTTTAATATAAACAATTCTTGTTTTAATGCCTTGCGTTGATCATCATCCATTTCATCCCATAGATCTTTGGCATTTAGATCAACAGCGGCTAGTTTTTCTTTAAGTTCTATTTTTGCCATAATCTTTACTCAATTTATGTACAAGTATAGCACGTTCAAGAATTTTTTGCAAGGCTGGATTTGTTCGAGCTTCTAATACTATCTCATGCCAATTTATATCTTCAAAAAGATCGTATTGATAACCTACAACAAATCTTTCATTATGGGGTGCGCCCTGTTCTCTAGCGTATACAGTTTTGCCCCCATCGGGACTTTCGTAAATATATGTCACTCCTGGTTTAAGTGTTCCCATTTTTTTCTAAAGTTACTGTATATTTTACAACTTGAATAGATGGACCTTTTTTTGGTTGCGCCAAGTATTCGTATGTATTTTCGTTATACATCTTCCAACCTAAGACTGATGATAACTTATTTTTCCACCAATCAGGTGTTTCTACAATAAGGTGTGCATTCCTTCCATCAGGCAAACATTTTTTTGCTGGGTGACATGCGATTAAATGATACATCACTTTATTAGTTCTGCTGGCCAAATCTAACAGCGTTTCATCTAATAAGTGTGGCTCGACATGTTCTAAAACATCAGTGCTAATAATCATATCTACGTTATTTGGCAGTGCGTCAAACCCTTCTCTACCTGGATCATATCCATATACAGTTAAATTTGGATATGTTTCTTTTAATGCTGTAACAACATTACCTTTACCACAACCGAAATCTAAAATACTTTGAATATTATATTCTTCGATGCATCTAGCAACTTCAGTAGGTATGTTTGCTCTATTACCAAATGCTTTGCTTTCGTGAAGTTTTTTTAAACTTTCTGCGTATTCTGAAGTTACGGTCATTTATTATATCCCACAGTTTCTCTTTCTATATCTTCATGATCAAACTCAGCCCAATATAATTCAAAAGCCACAGTGTCATCAACAGCTTCAAACTGATGAAATTCACCGGGAGCAACTTTTGTGTATTGACCTGCTGTGAGCACAGTCTCATCTACAAGATCATAATTGTTTTTCCAAACACGAATAATCATTTTGCCAGACTCAACAAAAAATCCGTTCCATTTGTATTTGTGTTTATGCTTTGAACAAACACCACCGGCTTTGGCTTCGATGCGATGAAATTCTAACACACCGTTTGCTTCAAGCAACTCTGTCTGTCCCCAAACTTTTCCTGCTTTCATTTTTTACCCCTTATAGCTTCCATACGTTGTACTTTGTCATAATAATCTCGACAGTCCACACCGCAAAATGCACCTTCTGTTGGTTCTTCACAGGCCAAACAAAATCCTGTTTTTACAGGCACCTTTGCTCTTTTAGCCAACGCTTCAGCTAACTGTGCTTCTTGTAATTCTTGTGATTCATCAATCCAATCGCTCATACTACTTCCTTATAATAATTTACTAATGTCGATAATCTCGCTTTGTCTACTTATCTCCTTTACAAAATAAGCGCAATTTGGCTTTTCATTATATCCTAAAGGAGTTGCTAATAATTGATTGTTACGCATCTTAGGGAAATACCATTTTACATCATTATAAAAATTTACAATTTGTATTGGTTTAAATTCTACCCTAAAACTACTTAATGGATTAAAAATTAATGCTTCGAATCCACGGTCATTTAAACTTGTCAATGGTAATATCTCAACATCGCACCCACTAGTGCTATCACCTACAGCTATACTCCAATCAATGGGCATGGCTATTTCTTCTTCACCGATTTTTAAAACCATAGCCGGGCTATTAAAACTTTCTAAAAATATCAGTGGCATGAAAAAGAAATCCGGTTCTTTAGGGTCACTGTTGTCCAGTACAGCGAATCTTGTACTGTCATCTACCTCATCAGGTAAGTTGTTTAATGAAAATAATTTGTTTTCTAATGTTAGTATCTGCATTTTTTATTTTTGCCAATCAACCTTTTCAATAGTAAAGGGATACTTGGCTTCCTTGTAATATTTTTTACGCTCTGTTAAATGTCGCTTTGCGTATTTGCACGTCGATGTTAAGTCCCAGATCTGTACGAAGTCTTTGTCTTCTGCTTTGCGAATGCCTCGTCCAATACTCTGTATAACGCGGACAAAGCTCTTTCCGGGCTCCAAAAGAACCAGATTAAAAATCCTAGGGATATTAATACCCACAGCGGCCACACCGTAAGTCGCCACAATAATCTTGTTATCACTTGTTTTAACTTCATCATATTCTTCTTTCCTGTCTTTGGTCTTAACTTCTCCAGATATAAACACACTGTCTTCTAATTCATTAGTTAGAAATTTTCCAGAATCAATTCTGTTTACCAAAACCAGTGTGTTACCGCTCTTAGATAGCTCTCTAATCAAATTACTGATATAGATCATCCTATCTTCATTAGTGACCAAATATTTTAGTTCATCAGCATATTGTTTGAATTCAGGTAGATCAATCAACTGCACTATGTTTACATGACAGTTACTTAACACGCCTTTTTCCTGCAACTCGTGTGCTTTGATGCCGCCTATCACAGGTCCGATACTTGCAAATATGCTTTCACTTTCATATGCTTCTTTAGGTACAGTGCCAGTCAATCCCCAACGTATACAGGCATTACTTAAATTTTTTGTTAGCAGATTTTTCAATACTTCGGCTTTGGCCATGTGTACTTCATCTACAATAATAGTTTTTACACCATCTAAAAATTCTGCTAGTGTTAGTATTTCGTGTTCAACGTTTTTACTTTTCTTATCTAAGATATTAAGACTTTGCCATGTACAAATAGTGTGTGTTTTGTTTAGATCTTTTCTGTCACCATAGTATACACCGACGTCTAAATCCACGTTAACAAAATCTTCTTCAGTTTGTTCAACAAGACTTTTATTAGGTACAATTACAATAGTTCTACCATGCTTTTCGCAGATATGTGCTAGTGTTGCTGTGGTAATAGTTTTACCTGCACCTGTGGCAATTTCCTGTAAACTTTGTGGATTTTCTAAAAATTTGTTTATAGCGTCTACTTGATAATCACGTAATGTAATAGGCTGACCTTCCATTATATGACCTTTGGGCCAAACTTTGCCTTTGTCAGCCCAGTAGTTTTCAGTTACTGCTGTGAATTTAAATTCAACAGGATTTCTTAAATCTTCTATATCTGATATGCTTATTCCCATACCAGAAAGTATTTCCATAATTTTTTCTAGTTGGTAAAGGTATCCGTTACCGCCTATGCCAAACAAACTATTACATCCGTCCCAGCGACCTAATTTGTATGCTGGATGATATCTCGCATACGGAATCTCATATTTGAATGTGTTGGCAAGTTTTCGCCTTGCTTCTACAGGCAAACCCTCTAATTTTATGTTTACTTCATCTTTTATAATAAGTTTACAGGATGGCATTTACATTTCCAAATACAGGCTGTGTTGCTGTATAGTATACAATCAAATCACATTCATTGCAATACACACTGGTTTTATTATTTCTTAGATTGTTAGTAAAACTAATCACAGATTTAGGGTACCAATCAGTGTTTAGGAAAAATTTAGGTATTTTTCCATTGCTAAGAATTGATATTTTATTATCTTCATCCAACTTTTTGTTGTACCCATACTCCGCAACAAGTTTATTAAATTTTTCACCTTCACCGGTGTTGTCAAATCTAAAGTACACTCCTACGTTACCACGAAAATTCAGTGAATCTAGGGTATTTTTGATCAATTTTAGATTATCTATGCTGGCTGTTGGGTTGTACTCATCTAAGAATATTAATGTGGGTAATCTTTGCAATCTAAGTAGTGCTAGTGCTATTTCATTAATAGTATGTTTTTGAGAATTTATAAAAATTATGTGATTTTTTCTAGTTGCTATTTTAGCTAATAGGCTGTCTTCATCAATATTTTCTATTTTTTCATCAATAGTGTACTGATACTTAATTTTTCTGTCATTCAAAAGTAATGTATCATTCAACCCACCGGCACCGATATCAGTTACAAAAATTTTCTTAAAATTTTCTTCATTGATCTGATCAAAATAAAATTGTTTTTGTACTTCTTCTAAATTTATGTTTTTAATTTTTTCGTATAGAGACAAAATTTCGTCAGATTTCTCAAAATTATACTTTTTTAGTGTATTCAATACATTGATTAGGTTTTTTTCTGTTAAGGCAACATAGTGTTCAATACCAGCAGTGGGCAAAACTGCGCCCTCCGCAGTTTTTTGTATTTCATTGATGACTTTTTTTAACTCTTTAGCATACGTTGCCTTAATTAGAATGTTAGACACACCCCTATTATCGGATTCGATGCTAATTTTCCGGATTTTTTCCGGATTTTTTGGTATTTTTAACCAACTAGGTGATTTTAGTACTGTGATCAATTCAGGGCCAACAAAATTTAGATGTTCAAAATTTTCTTTTAATAATTTGATAGCTAAGTTTGCTTGGTTGTTAGTGATGTACTGTGAAGTTTTCAATAATCTTGACATATTCATCAAGATGTTTTTGTCTTTTTTAGGTATAGACGGACTTAGATTTAAAAATCCGTGATTTTCAATTTTAAAAATAATTTCATCAATAGTCATCATGTGACTATTGTAACATATTGACAGCGTATGTCAAGATTTTAATTTATCTATTAGTCTTTGAAGTGGTAGGCCTTGAGAAATCTCTTCAATAGTCCATTCGGTATACGCAATATTGTTAGCCCATTGCTGTCTGTCTGGCATATCAGGATCTTCGATCCTTGCTAATCGTAAATTTGCCACTGGAGCTGCCAAACTCTCAGGACCTGTGAACACGGGTATGCCATTTAGCACTGCCTGTGTGGCGGGATTACTACTCCAATTGATTACACACCACGCATCGCTGAGTTGTTTTTCAAAATCATAGTCATCATAGCTTCCAGCGATGTGTCTTGGCTGATTAAAATACACATCATTAAAATCATTTATGACCTGTTGAGTCCATTTCATATCTAATGGGCTTCTAGGATGCGGTCTTACACGAATATCTCTGTCTGTATATTGTCTAATCTCGCTAATTGTTTTTGTTACCCAATCTTGCATAGGTGGCATATTGCGCCACTGGTGACTGCGCTCATTTTGACCGCAGATTAAAACATATCTTGGTTGATAGCTTTTTAATCTCCAAGGTTGTATTTTAATTTTCATACTTCTGAGACGATCACTGGTATTTTCTGTCTCGTGGCCAAAATATGCTTCACCGTTTATGCCACCGATACCTACTTTCCAAGTTTGATTACGTATCAATCCGCCGACTTCTAATACAATTACCTTTTTTCCCTGCTTTATAAAGTGATCCATCACTTCTTTGTTCTGAGTCATCTTACCATTCCACAGAACACTCCATATTACAGCCACATCTGGCATGTCCATATGACCACCAACAGCAGTGTGGCCCAGTTTTTGTACTCCCTGTTCAAAGGCAGCAAAAACTGGTCCAGAATTCAGTGCCCCATAATCTTTAAATAAACCGAAGATCATTTTTCATCCATAAATAGTAGTATATTTAACGATTTAAGAGGTGTGATTTGAGAAAATTTGTTGCAGTAACTACTTTTCATCAAAAAGGTCTACAACAGTATGGACAGAATTTTATAGATACATTTATTAAAAATGTTCCTATAGAATTAATGGTGTATACTGAAAATTGTACACCTTATGTTCATGATAATCATAAAAATAAAATTCATGTTTATGATTTACACAATGAAAGTCCAGAAATTGTTGCATTCAAAACAAAATATAAGGATGATCCTAGGGCTAATGGACAAGGACCTGATCCAAAACGTAAAGATGCTAAAAAACCATTTAAATGGGACGCAATACGGTTCAGTCACAAAGTTTATTCTATATTTGCCGCAGCCAAACGCACTGATGCGGATGTTTTAATATGGATGGACGCAGACATGATCTGTCATAGCAATGTACCACGCAATTTTTTAGATAATTTTGTTCCTGAGGATACTGGAATTTGTTATTTAGGAAGATTTAACAAATATAGTGAATGTGGATTTTATTCTATGAATTTACGTGATCCTATGGTACAAAAATTTCTAGAAGAATTTCAAAAAATGTGGGATGACGCTGAAAACGGAATTTTTACTTTAAAAGAATGGCATGATAGCTATGTATTCGATGTGGTTAGGGAACGTTTAGAAAAAGATGGACTAAAAACACACAACTGGAGTAAACATTTGATAGATATAAGACCTAATCCTAAGAACAGTCCCGGAGAAGGACATCCATTAATTAATACTGACTTAGGTGCATACTTTGATCATCTAAAAGGTGACAGAAAAACATCAGGAAAAAGTTATAGAGTGGATCTTGCTGTGCATCGCAAGGAATTATATTGGGCGGGTATTAAATGAAACTACCTTTATTACAAAATTTTTATAAAATTTTTGATATTTACTTACCGCAAAATATTGCAGAGATAGGTACGCATAATGGATCTAGTGCCATACAATTTATAGATTATCTATTTCCTAAAGTTCATAGACTACACTATACTGGCTATGATTTATTTGATTTAGCTAATATGACCACAGACTCTCTTGAACACAATGGTAAAGGTCCCGGTAACTTTAAATTAGCCGACAAAGCTCTTAGCAAAAGAAAAGAAAAATACGGAAAACGTTTTAGTTATGAGCTTATTAAAGGGTACACAACAGATACATTGATTACTCCTATAGCATACGACTTTGTCTATATTGATGGTGGCCATAGTTATGAAACTGTTATGCATGATTATTTTATGGTCAAGGAAAGTAATGTTATTGTATTTGATGATTATCAAATTGAAGGTGTTAAAAAAGCAATAGATGAAATTACATCTGATTTGTCTAATAATTATGAAGTTATAGAACTGGGTATGCCAGAAAGACCAAAAAGAAAACAACTTGCACTACTAAAATGGGAAGGTGCTAGACATAATCAAATTGCTTTATTAAAATGAAAATAAATTTTCTATCCGTCGGTGATGAAAAATATGGCGTTAACGCCTTTACTGTCGGCGGTGGTGGAAAAATAGTATCAAACGAATATGCATTGTCCAATAAAACACTGCCTTTATGTTGGGCTGGCAGATATAAGAAAACAATGCATACACACTGTAAAACAAATAATTTAAATTTTTATAATTTAGACAGTGCTTATTTTTCAACATATAAATTAAAAACCTATTTTAGAATTTCAAAAAATTCTTATCAAAATATAGACCCCGTAACTGATTATCCAGCAGATAGATGGAACTCTTTAAATATTGAATTACAAAATTTTTCCAGAGGAGACGCAATAGTCATTGTCCCACCTGATGAAAAGAAACTGCATATTGAAAATTTAGCACCATCAGTTGATGCTTGGGTTACACAAACTATTTCTGAAATTAAACGATATTCTGATAGGCCTATACGTGTTAGACAACGTCCAGCATCTAGAGGAGAAAGAGTAGTCACTGACACATTTTTAAATTTCATTTCTAAAGATACTTACTGTGTAGTTGGCCATTCATCTAACGCACTAGTAGAAGCAGCGATTCACAATATACCTGTTATAAGTTTAGGAGAATCTGCTACTAGAAGTCTGTATAGCAGTGATATTTCAAAGATAGAACAAATATCGAAAGTAGACGATGATATTAAAATGAAGTGGATTTATCACTTATCATACAGCCAATTTACAAGAGAAGAACTACTATCTGGCTTGTACTTTGAATATCATAAGCCTTTTCCACTACCTAACTTTTAATAGTTTTTTGTACGGGCCTGGACCAAACCAACGTCCAAACGCTGAATCATCTAACGGTTTATTAACACCTTCTTTAGGCGCAAAAATAAAAACTCTTTTTGATTTGTTATTGATCATGTCGTAATTTTTATTTTCAAAGAAATTACAAATCTCGTCAATGTCTTCATTTATTTCAAATATAACCCAAGGTTGTTGTTCTGTAATTATTTGTTCAGCGCCTAATACTACAGGAAGTTCGTGACCTTGAACATCAATTTTTATTAGTGAACATTGACTTATATTTTGATCATCTAATTTAACTACATCGACTTCATACTGCTTTCTTTTTGTAGGGAAATCACCGCTAACTAATTTAGAGTCTCCACAATTTTTAATAGCATCAGAAAAATATGCAGATCCGTTAACATTGCTTACTGCAAAAGGGCGTATTTCTCCTCGGCCATTTAAATTCTTTTCCAAGCATTCTCGATTTCTTGGACTGGGCTCAAATGCTATAATACTTTTAAAAGAAGTAGATAAGGATATAGACCATATACCTAAATTTGCTCCAACATCCACAAAAGTATTTTTATTGGGGATATTTTTAAGTATTGTTTCCCTGTGTCGCTGCTCATACGTTGGCTCGTCAACAGAATTATCTAAAGATACGTGTGTGGTCATTTTTATATCCCCATCTGGCACGTACCAACCATTGTTCAATTTAATCATACATACCTCTTAAAAAATGACCAGGCCTCGCCTGATTTAAGCTCATCAAAGTTCCAATGACACATACTAATTTTTTCTATCCACTGTTGTCTTTCATAAAATACAGGTGTTTCAATCTTACTTATATCTAAGTTTGCAACACCATAACTTTGACTATTTTGTGGCATAGGGTCAGTTAAAAATGCAGGAACGCCCATAATTAAACTAGCCACACTGGGACTGCTATTGTAAACAACTGTGGCCCAGGCATTTGCTAAGTCGTCCACAAGTTTTTCTTTTTGACTTAACATAACATTCTTATGATGAAGCTTGATAAATCCCTGTGTTTTTTTATCGCCAGGATGGGCCCTTACAATAATTTTTCTATCACTGTGTTGTTTTATAATGTTAATTGTATTAGATAACCACTCTAATGAATTAAGACCTTTCATGCTCCAGCCACCATTTCTTTGTAAACAAATCAATATGTGATCGCCCGTTTGTCTATAAGGGAGTAAATTAACATTTAAGTTTTTACTAATTTTAATCCAACGTGATGGATCAATGTCTCTATCAAAATAAAACCCAGTAGTCGGAAAAACTCCATCAAAACTATAACGAAGATAGTGTTTTGAATTTCCTTGATCAGCAAATAAAAATAAGTTACTATCAACGATTAGAGATTTTTTACCAGTATTTCGTTGTAGTGCTAATGCTTGTTTTCTCAGATTTAAATGCGGCATATTTTTGCCGTCTTCGTGAACAAATCCCTGTATAAGAGCTACATCGCAATTAATAGGTTGAAATGCTCTATGTTGAATCGCCGTGTCACCACAGGAAGATACACCTTGACAGAAATAATCTAAAATCAAAGGTTTTTCTGGATTTTTATTGTTTGGCGGAATCCCGCCATAATAAGCGACTGCTGTTAATTTAGACATGATATCTCTTCACAGTATCTACAGCAAATCCGTTTATTAATTCTTCATATGTAAATTGACTATAACTTATCATACATAGCCATTGTGCTAGATGCGGCCTATACAGATTGTTTATGTCAGAAATATTTTTTCTTGTAACAGAATTTGTAATATGCTTACCTAAAGTTATTGCAGGCACACCGGCCCATATAGATTCTGTAGCCGCATTTGAATTAATATTAATTACACAATAATAATCATCGTCACAGAGTTCTTTATATAAATTGGTTCTACTTGATTTGCTTAATTTTTCTCTTACAACTATTTTTTTATCTGTATATTTTTTTAGTTCATTGATCACACTTTTCTTCCATTCTTCTATGTCAACTTTAAATGTTCTAGAACTAAACTCTCCTGGCTCTATGATTAATATTTTCTCTCCGCTATCACGCCATTTTAAAGGAAAACTTTCAAAAATGTCAAGACGATCAACTGGGGCTTCAAAATATTTGCTGTGATGGAGGTTGTTTTTTACTAATCGATGCCAGATTTTATTTTTCCCATTTAAGAAATTTGTGTATCCGGTATCAATAAACCAAAAAGGCCATTCATTATTCATCTTGTCTAATAACATAGTTTCGTTGCCGTCCATATTTCTAAACAAGCAATCTTTTTTGTTATCAGTATAATCACAGCGCCTTATTAACTTGGCCGTGTTATCAATGTGCAATCCTGTGCTTTTTACAAAATTTTGTTTTTTATCTCTTAGGTAAAAATCTATTATTTTTTCTTTACCCAAGTTCTGAACAAAATAATTAAAATTTTCGTTTATTAATTTGAAGTTTTTTCTTTTTTCTTTTTTTATTAATTCATTTATATGTTTTAAATGAAGTTGAATATCGCTCTGTATTAATCCTAATACTCTTTCTTTAAATTTAGGAATAAATTTTTCTTTAGTCAAATATTTTTCATCGAGTGTAGAAAGATATTCCTCAGTTAAATTCCATTCGATAGGAATATCTGCAAAAATTCTTGCATAGTTTATTTTTTCAATTAAGAAATCTATTAATTCTTTATCACTTAATAAAAGGTACATCAAAATTCCAATGATCTAATAATAATCTGTATGCATTACCGTTTGCAAATTCAAAACTTGAAACTTGTCCATAAGCTAAGTGACAGGCCCAATCAAAAATTAAGTCTTTATCTGGGAAATATGGATTTTCAATATTTTCTATTTTTTTCTCACTAACAGGATCTGCCGCATTAGGTGCTAATGTTATGACTGGTACTCCGTATAACACACTTTCCGTTGCGGCTATGCTGTTATACGTGATAGCACAATATGTTGAATCTAAATCGTCAAAAATTGTATTTTCAATTATACGCTGTGTGCGACCTATCTTGTTTCTAACTTTTATAGGTCTATCAGTAAATTGTTTTAAATTTTCGATGGTTTGTTCAACCCATAAATCATTATCGATGCCGTAAAATTTAGCTGATTTTGCGCTAGCCGGTATTAACAAAATATTTTTACCCTGTAGTTTTCTTTTAGGTATTTTATATTTGTGATATTCCCACCGATCAGCTGGACGTTTAATAATAGTATTGTGTTGCAGTCCGTTTTTAACTATTCTATGCCAAATTTTAAATCCTTTGAAATTATTCACATCTCTATAATTTCCCCAGTATCCAGTGTCCATATACCAAAAGGGTAGATCATTATTATATCGATATCTCAATACTTTTCCTGTAATACCTCTTAAAAATATTGGTTCAAGAGAGTTATCTTTCTTTTGATCGGACAGAATAGATAGTTCGATTTTTTTATCTTCGACAGCGGGGGTTAGCATACTTAAAAGATAAGTGTCGTCTTGGGTTTTCCATTTAATCATTAAAAAGGTACTCCAAGTTTTTTACTATCATCTTGTCTTAGTTTTCTATCAAATCTTAACAAAACTTCTTCTATGGTTTTATCTTTATCTATAGCATTCATAGTTTTATCTATCAGATTCATTAATCTGCCACTGTCCTTTTGGTTGCCTTTTAAATGTCTAAAATATGTTGTAAGTATGGTATCTTTTAAAGGAGATTTTGCTGTACTACCTTCATTAAAATCCCATATGCTTAATTCGTTTTTTAAAATGTCTATTGTTCTAGCCAGAACTGGAGCATCATAGGGCTTTGGGTATATGTTTGTATTTTTTGTATTTTCATGATATTCAAACATGTAAGTATCTAAAATTAGTTTACATTTTTCGCTATCGGTGTTAATAGAATAAAAGCAAGAGTCGGCATGCGGTCTTACATCGTTAACTGACATGTACGAAATATCATGTTTGTTGATGACAAATTCGTTTATTAAGGGAAACGGGTTTTTAAAGCAGATTAAATCTGCGTCAAAAAAAGTAACTACACCTTTAAGATTTTTAACAGAGTATTCCCAGGCTGCTGCCTTCCAGATAAAATTCTTAGCTCTGCCAGTTAAAATATTTTGTAAAGAACTCCATTTATCAGAAAGGGATAAATCTATAATTTTTAATTTATCATAGAATGAATCTGACCAATTTACTATCTGATGTGGTTGATCCCATACGGGCTTAAAGTTTTCAGAAAATAAAATTATTTCACCGTCGTTACAATTTTTAAGCCAGCTTTGAAGAGTTTTGTATCCAAGAGCATTAAAATACTCGCTGCTCATTGTTGTAACATAATAGTTCATTTTGGCATCAACTCTAATAGTTTAGTAAATGGAATACCGTATCGAACTTCGTCTTCTCGCCATTGACAGTAACTTAATTTATTAAACATAGATTCTCTATCAATAAGAAGTTTGTCATCATTTATATCTAAAAGATTAAAATTACCAAATTGATTATGTAAACTTGTATCTGAAAGGCTGATAACAGGTATTCCGTTATAAATTGAATCTATAGCGAATAGACTATTGTATGTGATAACTCTTTTAGAATTAAGCCAATAACTGTCGTCCCTTGTTACTGTGCATTTAGGGAATGCATTTATAATCTTCTGTATTTGTGTTTGGTTGTTTTCAGGATGCGGTCTTAAAACAATTTTTTTATATCCTAAATTATTCAACGATTTTACTATACTAGTAAGCCATCGTAAATATGTAGGAAAAGGTTTTTCATCATTATCGCTATATAAAGAATTTAAACTACTATCATTAAATTTTTGTAGTGCTATAGTTATAAATTCACCGGTGGTGTTCCAAGGTTTTATTTCTAAATTATACTCGTTTTTCATCCAATCCCATCTACTGGAATCAGTATCGTTCCATGGGTATACAGCTTCAGGAAATAAAAAACTGTTCCAACTAATTCGATACCATTTATAATATTCATCATTTATGAATCTAAAAACTGGGCTTTCTACTACAAGTATTGGCTTATTTGCTTTTTTTATTTTTTGATATAGTTCTTTATCTTTTTTAAATTGATTATAGATATTAGTCTGTATAATAAAATCACAGTCCCATTCTAATGCATGTTCGACGGTGTCAAACAGCATTGTTTCAACATTATGATTATAAAGTCCTTTAGACAAGGGACTAAAATTTTTTATAGAACCGATTATACCTGCTGCCTTCATAAGTTCACTTGAGCATTTCTTTTAGATTCTGTTTCCAGACTTTGTGATATTCACAACGACGATATTCCTTAAACCAAGGACCGCCTTCAGTATAGTGTATTGCTTTAGGAGTTCCATCTACTGGCTCTTGATACCATCCTGCAAGCCAATTCCATTCTGGCGACAAAGTTCCTATCTCGGAATCATCGAGCCATTGGAATCTATGTAAGTATTGACCAGTTTGTGTATTAACAATATCAGGCGTGATCTGTCTATTAGATGGGTGACCACAGTTCCATAATATAGTAGAACTCCAATTCTTTCTCGGATAAGGAAGTTGTTTACAACCATCCATTTTTAATCCCTCTTTAGGGGTATAGTCATGTTTTACAACCATCACAGCATACTTTTCGTCTGCTTGATCAAATAATTTTTTTACATCATCAACAAATACAAAATCACAATCTACAAACACTGCCCAGCCCTTATAATCTGAAAGATAAGGAACTAAAAATCTAGTAAAAGTGAACTCTGTAGAACTTAGCGGATCTATTTCCCTTGTATAAATTTTACTTTCCCTAAGCTCTTTTTGCTTCAAGGGAATAACATCAGCATTAGATTGATGTTTTTTAATGCTGTATTCACACACTTGATATGCTATATCTTCTCTTATATCGTAGCCTACAAAAACTTTCATTTTCTTTCTATATCCTCTTCAACACAGTTATCACCATATTGTATTTCGATTATACGTAAAGGTTTATCTGTTTCATTGCACAGTTGGTGCCACTCGTTGTTTGCTATCCATGTGTGATCAAACTGTGTAAATTTTCCTACTAATTCGGCATCAGTTTTTCTATTCAGTGTATAAACAGTGGCCTCACCTTCGCTGACAAACCAAAATTCTGCACGACTTCGATGACGTTGCATACTAAGACTTTGTCCTGGATCTACAGTTAATTCTTTTAATTTTACTTCTTTGCCCACTTCATGTAATACTTTGTAGTAGCCCCATGGACGTTCTGTTTTTGGTTTGCGCCATTCTTCTAATATCCAACTACTAGAGTTTTTCTTGTCCGAGCCGCCTATACCAAAGGCAAAACTTACTCTTTGATCTGTGACTGCCATTTCTGGAATATTTTCAGGAGTTCGATCACCACCGTTGGCAAAGATAATAAAAGATTCTGGTTCTTTTTCAAGAACTTTTTCAATAGCATCTATGGCAGTATTGTCACTGTCATTAAAGCTAATAACAAAGTCTACCATTTTTAGATTGCGTACAATCTCTGCACGTTCATGCCAAGGCATAAACTCTCGACCTTTTTTACGTCGTAACCAGTCGTCTGAGTTTAAACCAACAACTAGGATGTCTCCTAATTTTTTAGCTTCTTTAAAATATGATATATGACCTGAATGGATGGGGTCGAAACCACCAGTAACTATGACTATTTTCATAGTCATATTTATATGCGTAGTTAATTGATTTGATTAAAGACTGGCGTCTTCCATTCCTGCTGTGCGCAGTTTGATAACATTAGACAACTGCCATTGTTTAATATCTAATGCTTTAGTAATGCCTAACCATTTGTTGCGCAGTAAGGCAAAATCGTTGATAATTTTTTCAAAATCCACAACGTCGGCTTCGCCCTCTACATACTTTTCACAGTCTCTAGAGGACAAAGCACGTTGATAATTTTCTAAATACTTTCGAAAATGTTGACTTTTTAGTCGACGAAGTTCAATGTTAAGATATTCTAAGATAGCTTCTATTTCTTGCAATTGACTAAATCGCTGTTCCACAATGCCAGGCATATTGGCTGCTGCCTTTTCAATATTACCCGTTATACGGCACTCCATTCTTGCAGCCTGTAGTTCAGTATTATAATAATCCACAGCATCTGGAATATTAGAAATGTCCTTGCTGATCTTGTTATACCACATTAGTATTCTTCGTCTTCGTCTTCGTAATCTTCGTATTCAGGATCTTCTTCGACATCGTCTTCGAGATAGTATTCTATGGCAGCATCGAGTTCAGCGTCTGCACCCCTAGCACCTTCTAATACTTTGTCTTTGACTCCGAAATCGGCTAGCAAGTCAACATATTGCTCGGCTGCTAACTCAACTTCTTTCTTGTCGATATACTCTTTAAAAAATAGCCAAATGTCGCTAATTTGGTTGTCAGTCATTTACCAATGTCTCCTCTTCCATGACTTCATTTTGTGGTTTAATTTTCGCAAAGTCTGCCATAACTTTATCTAGGCAGCTTTCCTCATTACGCTCCCACTCTTTGCGATAGTATTTAATAATTTCACCTTCAGAAGTAGTAAATGACAATCTGTTGCCGTCTTTCTTAAGAAGCCCCTTAGATTCAGACATATCAACTAAACCACTATATGGGTTCATACCTGTTTCATAAGGAATCTTTACTTGTACGCTTTCAAAAGGTTTAGCATAACGAGTTTTCATAATCTTACAGGCAGCACGTATACCACGTACTTCTGAAATCTTATTTCCGTCGTCATCTTCTTTTAGCTTGAGTTTTTTCATAGCAACAACAATACTTGATGCATAGATAAAACCTTGACCGCCTGATATTTTATCATCTGGATCAAACATATCTTGGCTAGCATATGTATGGTTTGTAGCGACTAAACCAACGTTATAACTGCCAAACATGTTAACACAATTACGCACAAGTGCTGTTAGTGCTTTAGGTTTACGACCCATGTCGCCTTTAAGATCACCTGCTTCAAACTGATTAATATCTGTAGGTGTTAGTAACATACCTAAACTGTCAATAACAAACAAGACCTTTGGACGTTCTTCCATGGCCTTATATTCTTTCATAAACTCAACAATAGTCTTAGCAACATCGTCGATCATTGCCATATTAAGTTTAAGAAGTTTATCTTCACTAGTATCTACACCTAATGCGTGTAACCAGCTTTCGTCAAGAGCATTTTCACTGTCAATTAAAATTACATAAATGCCCTGTTGTTGTGCGTTGCGTACTAGATTACCACTACAAATAAAACTTTTACCTGCACCACTTTCACCAGCAAATACTGTTACTTTGCCTAGCGGAACACCTTTGTGAAAGTCGCCGCTAATCAAATAATTCAATGCGAAATTACCTGTTGATACCCAGTCTGTAGGATCATTAAACCCTACACCAAGGCCTTCAATACTTTTTGTTAATGTTTTTCGAAATTTACTTAAATCAAAGGCTTTTGTAGCCATAATTATTCTCCTTGCATACTAGTTATGTTTAAGGGGCAC